>Ga0224723_1000136_pt1 | contig 48263 bp, 46 predicted proteins | sample Balambano_FR2_Me_FD_161647 | JGI IMG/M metagenome (GOLD analysis project Ga0224723, IMG submission 161647) | Freshwater sediment microbial communities from Lake Towuti, South Sulawesi, Indonesia - Balambano_FR2_MetaG | ecosystem: Environmental > Aquatic > Freshwater > Lake > Sediment | place... | reverse complement strand
CTTTTTAGATGTCATAGAATACTGCCGACATTGAGAAAAGTCAGAAGCGTCTCCCGGAATGCCAGAACCATCAACGGACAAGGGATTCAGAATTTGGATAAAGTCGAGCTTATAAGTTGTTTGAGAAAGCTGATGTCCCCTTTAAGGGCGTAGCATTCGGTAAGTAGACCCAAAATTCTTGTCCGAATGCCACGCCCCTACAAACTTTTGAGTTATAGATTAATTGGAAGAAGCTGGAGCTTCTTAGAGCAGTTCCCAAGCTGGAGCTTGGGAACCAGGAAAGTCAAGGTCTTAGCCGACTAAAGTATACATAAGTCGCTAAGGCTATACAGAGCGATTCCGTTTGTCCAAAAATTGAAGCTGCTGATAGAGCATCTCGATTTGAGGAATCTGTGCCCCAGCTTGCTGAACCATGTGCAGCGGATTGCCGAAAATTGCTTCAATTTCAAGCGGACGGCGTTCGTCATAGTCAATTTTCATGCTGGTGCGGTAGGGCTTCATTTTTGCCGTGTGGTCTAGCATTTTTTGGATATAGCTGTTGGGGAGCGATCGCCCACACACCTCAGCAGCCATCTGCACCTCGCGCATAATTTGTTCTGCAAGCTTTTGGACAGCCGGATTCGTCATCATTTCCTCAGTCGTTGCATTCAGCACAACCGAAAGCCCATTGAAGGGAATATTCCACACTAGCTTTTGCCAGCGTGCCAAAAATAAGTCGTCCTTCAGGTCAATTGAGATATTGGCTCGGCGGAAGTCGTCAGCGATTTCAGACATCTGCCTGGTGATGCCGCAGGGCTGGTTGTCGTCTGAGTATTGTCCCAGGGCGATCGCCCCGTAGTCTAAATGATGAATATGACCAGGTGCAATCTTGTTAGAGCAGAGGAAACATAGCCCACCCATCACCTTTTCCGCACCTACAATTTGAGCAACCTCGGCTTCAACTCCTAACCCGTTTTGCAGGACTAACACGGTGCTGTTTTCGCTAACCAGAGGCGGCAAAAGTTGAGGTAGCAGGTAGTTTTGAGTTGTTTTCAAGGCAACCACAACAACATCACAAGGGGGCATCTGCTCAACGCTAGCGTAGGCATGAACCTGGGGTAGCTTGAAGTTACCTTGCACAGAGTCGATTGTGAGTCCATGCTGCCGGACGTGCTGGTAATCGCTTCTCAGCAAAAAGTGTACTTTTGCCCCTGACCGCTGTAGTCGTGCGCCATAAAATCCACCTAATGCGCCTGTACCCAAAATGGCGTAGCTGCGGTCAGATTGAGAATCATTTAGAGGAACCATCGTGACATTCTGGAGGAGAAATTCTGTTTAATTTTGAAAGGTTCTTACAATTTTTAGGAAAGACCTTTAATTTATTTGTTTAGTTTGCAATAAGTGGGTGCAGGTGATTAGACTAAACACTTCACTAGTGAACAGGTTACTCTCTTTATGGGTTTCGTTTTATTGAGTTTCGTTCAGCTATCTAGACCAGCTATCTAGACCGATTTACATAGAACTGGTTCACGATCATTTGGCAGTTGCGATTTAGCTAAACTCACTCAGGACATACTATGCTCCATCTTCCTCCAGAACAGCAGCAGGGGTTTTATCGCTACAGTCCAATGGGGTTAAAACAGCGTGGCCCTGCACGATTGTTTGCTCACATTGGTGAAGATGGGACGCTGGGCTATGGTTTAACTCAAATTTATCAAAACCTAATTGAACAGGGACGAATTTCACCGCCATTAAGTTTACTAATGCAGTGGATTGAATCGACCCTTCAAAGGATTCGTCAGCAGTTAGATAAGCTGAGTACGCTACTGGCAGATGTAGAGTTTTTACATTCAGATTGGCTTAACTGGACACTGCCTCCGGGAGAAACGTTTAGCAGCGAATATGTACGCGATCGCCGCGCAATGGGACAGATTTTAACGTCAGCTAGTAAGGCTGCGATCGCCGCCCGCTTGCAAGACGATTCTCCATTTTTAATCGAAACTCGATTAAGAACTTTGCAGAAGCGGCAGTCGCTCTCTCCCAAAGATTTAGCATCAGGCAGTGAACGGCAGCGGCTACGGTTTTACGCAGAGTTAGAGCAACGGCAGCGCGATCGCCCAAAAGTTAGCCTGATTCACTCCAGGGATGGAGAGTTGAGCGATCGTGAATTTGCCCGTCAGCGGTTGGCAGGTACAAATCCGATGATTCTACATCGCCTTCGTGAAGCAGACCGGGAGCGGCTGCAACTCTGGTCAACCCAAGATTACTCACTGGCAACCGGGGAAACGGTGAATGTGCTAGATGCGGCGGCTCAAGATCGGCTGTTTTTGGCAGATTATCCCTTATTTCAAGACCTCACTTCAACGGATCTTCAGTTGGGGCGCTATGTGGGCAATCCGCAGGCGTTGTTTTACCGCACTGAGCAAGGGCTGTACCCAGTATTAATTCAAGTAGAATCGGGTAGCCATTGGGTAACTCCGACTGTGGCGGCGGATGACTGGATGCGGGCAAAGCTCTATACGCAGGCAGCAGACATGACGCACCACGAGCTAATCGACCATCTGTGTAATACGCACTTGTCAATGGAGGCATTTGCGATCGCCACTTCCCGTCAGCTTCCAGTGGGGCATCCGCTCTATCAGCTTTTGCGTCCTCACTTTCGCTTTTTGCTAGCGATCAACACACGCGGCAATACGCTGTTGCTGGCTGAAGATGCCGCCATTGAAGAGCTATTAGCTCCGACGCGAGAAGCTTCTGTTAGCCTGATTAACCAGTCCTATCGAGAGCGTCCGTTTACCGATGCGGCTTTTCCCAACGACATCGCCAAACGGGGGTTAGAGCCGGAGTACTTGCCTGATTTCGCTTACCGGGATGATGCTCAGCTTTTGTGGGAGGCGATCGCCACCTACGTCAGCAGCTACCTCCAGCGCTATTACCGGGATGATACTGCCGTGTTGCTTGATCCCTACCTGCAAGCCTGGGCCGCAGAATTGGGCCAGCCGCTGAGCGATCGCCCGCTCAATGAATTTCCTGAACTGCCTAGCTGGTTGCCTGCTGGGTTTGCCGCCAAAACAGGAATTCGAGTCGAAAGCTTGCCTGACTATCCTCGTGTGCCTCACTTTCCGTCTATTAACAGTACCAATCAGCGGCTAGGCGAGATTCAAGGACTTCAGCAGCTAATCGACATCGCCACTCACATCATCTTTACCTGTGGCCCACAGCACGCGGCGGTGAATTTTTCTCAGTTTGACTATGCTGGATATGCGCCTAACGCACCGCTGGCGACCTATGCTCGTCCCGATATGGCAGTGCCCCTAGAAGAAGTGTTGCCGTCTCCCGAACAAGACCTGAAGCAGATGGAGCTAACGTTTGCGTTGAGCGGAATTATCTGGGGAAAGCTGGGAGACTCGCAACTGATTCGGTATGAGGAAGAGGGCGATCGCCAGATTTTGCGCCAGTTTCAACTGAGGCTGGAGAGCGTTGAGCTAGAAATTCAGCAACGCAACCAGCAGCGGCTCAATCGGGATGGAGTGGACTACCCCTACCTGCTACCGTCGAGAATTCCGAATAGCATCAACATCTAGGGAACTCACTTAGGAATGGGAATTAAACAAACTGTGGGATGGACATCTTGCCCGTCCGGGCGGGTGAGACCACCCATCCCCTGGGTTATTTAATGCCCATTCCACCCTTAAGAGTTAGAAACGAGGGATTTTTCGCTGTTAACGGCTTTGGCTTCAAGCTTAGAGGATTCCAAACCATCTAAGATTTCCAGCATTTCGCGCTCGAAGGCAACCTGAGCGCGATTGGTTCTACCGCCAATGTAGAATTTTCCGGTTTCTTCTAGTGCCCAAATTTGAGAATGGGAAATGTAGCTCATCAGCACACTGATCATCAGTAAGCCAAACCCGGTGTAAACGATCGGAATGCCCGGATCAGCTTTGATTTGCAAGCCAGTGCTGCCCACGATTTCAGCGATCGCCAATGTCACTCCATTCACTTCAGTAGACATCCCCTGACGCACCGTTGAGATCAGCTTGCCCTCCATGTCGTAGACCAGCAGCATTCCCTGGAGGTCTTTTGCCAAAACGGATACGCCTTCACTCAGGTCAGGTTTTGTGGGAATCCAGGTGCCCCAAATGCGACCGCTACCCGTGTCAAGCGGTGCCATTGGCAATTGCAGGATAGGGCTGTTGTTTAGTCGAATTCGGACGGCGGCGATCGCCCAATCTGCCTGGTAGAGCGTCACCCCCCGATGGCGCAGCGGCTCGTTAACATGAATTGTTTTACGCTTGATTTCTTCACCCTGATCGTCCAAAACGGAGAGGTCAGAATAAAACTGGTCAATTGTGCCTTCTGGCGTGTAGTCAATCCAAAAGCGATTGACCCGCACTGACCAATCCTTGGGAATCTGTCCTGCTGCCCAGGGTCCAGCATCAAAAATATTTTGAATGCGGAATGTTTCGCCGCTAGGCACCATCTCTTGAGCAAAAAACCCCGTCATTGCGCCCACGATCGCCCCCAGCAAAATCAGGATCATGCTGGCATGAACAATGATCGGGCCGATGCGCCCGACAATGCCTCGGTCTGCATAAAGCGCATTGTCTCGTCGAAAAATCCGGTAGCGGCGTTTTTCTAGCAGCGGCACCAGTTGCTCAGTCGAAACCTGACTTAACTCAGCACTCAGGGCAAATTTCTCAAACTGTCGGGGTTTAGTGTAAAAATTCCAGGTGCGAGAAAACCAGCGTAGGGCAGGAATTTGTCGCTGAAAGGTGCAGGTAATCAGGCTAGAGCCAAACAGGATCAGCAGCGCCAGAAACCACCAGGTGCGGTAGACGTGATCAAGCCCTAGCGTGAGTAACACTTTCCAGGTGAGGAAGCCAAATAGAGCCGGATTCTCTGGATAGTTTGCCTGATAAAAGTCTAGAGATTGCCCCTGCTCTATGACGGTGCCCGTGATGCTGAAGACGGCGATTGCCAATAGTAGGGCGATCGCCAGCCGCAGATCTGCCAACAGCGGAAACAATTCTCGCTTAAGGTAGCGCTGAGGGATCGCCGCCCAGGTTCTCAGTTTTGACAATGTTGATGAGCTTGAAGTTTCTGAAGTCATGAGTTCAGCTTATATGCTTAAATTCCCACTGGGAAAAACCGAAACAGCAGGGAAAAAACGCCAAACCCGACCAGCAGCGCACCGCTCGCAGGCGTAATCCAGCTTGACCAGCGGCGCAGCTCTAACAGTTTTTTAATCGAAGCGGTGAAGGTGCCTGCCAAAACCAATGGAGCGACATAACCGACCGTGTAAGACAGTAGCAAAACGCCACCCAAAACAGGATCTTTAGTCTCAGTCACCCAGGCCAGCAGCGTAATCAAAACGGGAGTGCTGCACGGTGAGGCAACCAGCCCAAAGGTTAAGCCCATCAGGTAAGACCGAACGCCTTCGGGTAAGTCTTTAGAAATCCAGTCCATGCCGCCCCAGTTGGGCAGTTGCAGCGGTAAAGCCTCAAGCAGGTTTAAACCCATAAGAATGGCGATCGCACTCACCACGATCGGCAACCCCACCCCAACTTGACCATATACGCGACCCAGCACTGCCGTTGCGATCCCCAGCCCTGCCAGCGTCGTCGCCAAACCCAGGGCAAACCAGGTAGACTGTGCCGCCGCCTGGATGCGACTTCTCGCTTCATAGCCGCCGATGTAGCCAATTGTGATCGGCAACATAGACAGCATACACGGGGTCAAACTGGTCAGCAGCCCCGCCAAAAAGATGATGCCAACGCTTGTCGCGGTCAGGTGCGATAGCTGATTTGCCACCAGGCTATCGGCAAAATGTTCCAACTCGTAGAATCGAGTTTGCAGGGTTTCCAGCATGGTTTGAAGGGAGCAAGGCAATCACGCCTATCGTCAGATATACCTTCATCTTATCGAACATCTGATCGGAGGCGGGCTTGAGAAGGGGGCGATCGCTTCCTAACCCCGCTCAAGCACCGGGCAAACTGCCCCTTTGCCGTCTGTGGGTACGCCGATGATCTAGGGATACAACCTTAGCCTCACTCCCTTCCCGCGCAATGCGGATCAGCAGTGCTGAGAGCAGCAGACTGGCAATCATTGAGTTGCCCCCATAGCTGAAAAACGGAAACGGTAAGCCTGTCGTGGGCAGTGCGCCCGTTGCCACGCCAATGTTGAGCAGCGATTGACCGACCAGGAGAATGACCACCCCAATCGCCACCAGGCGGTGAACAGGATTAACTGCTTTTAGCGCAACCTTTAGCCCTAACGTGGCATAGGCCGCCAGCAGCAGCAGCAGCAGCATACTGCCGATAAAGCCAAATTCTTCAGCAAATACGGCAAAGATAAAATCAGTGTATTGAATCGGCAGGTAAGACAGCTTTTGTTGAGATAGCCCATATCCTACTCCGCTAAAGCCGCCCGACCCGATCGCCATCAGACTTTGGGTAAGCTGATAGCCGTTTCCCAGCGGGTCAGCCCAGGGATTGAGAAACGACATAATCCGTTCTCGCTGATATTCTTTGATGCTGATACTGATGATTGCGGCACCCAGTCCGGCGATCGCCGTTGCCCCCAGATGCAGATACGGTAAGCCTGCTGCCAACGCCACCAACCACAAAACCATACCGCAAAGCGCCGCTGTACTCAGGTTAGGCTGAAGCAAAATGCCCACCAGCACCGCCGCAAAAATGCCCAACCAGGCAATCCGGGTGGAGTGAGACAGCCGCTCCCATTGCCCAAACACACGGGCACTCTGGAGTACCAAAAACGGCTTAATGATCTCAGAAGGCTGAAGCAGCGCATACGACCCCAATGAAATCCAGCGGTTAGCTCCGTTGATGGACGTGCCCAGTCCAGGAATGATCGTCAGCAAAATTAGCCCCAGCAGCACCAGCAGAAACCAGTCGGCGATCGCCAAAATGTAGCGCAGCGACGAATGCACCAGCAGCCCAAAGCCAACTAGACCAACCGCAACCCAAATAATCTGTCGCTTGAAGTAATATAGCCCGTCGCCAAAATCTGCATCCGCAACCGCGTAGGAAGCAGAAAATAGCGTAACCAGCCCGACGAATAGCCATAAAAACGTCAGCCACCGCAGCAGCCGAGCTTCTAAAGCCCATTCTTTGACCGATGAATCGAACAGCGGGATCAGATATCGAAGGTTCACGCAGCTTAACGAGTGTTAGAACAATTTACCTGCATTTGCCTACAACAGTAGCGCAAGAGCCATTCAGGAAAACTAGTGTAATCGAATCTGTTTGCAAAATTTCCTGATGGGGCGATCGCTCAGAGAAGAAAGGAACGGTAGATGCACCCTGAATTAATCCCTGGCTTCATGTCGGGGATTTTTTTTGAGCAAAAGTAAAGATATTTTTAACCTGTAGCGTAATGTTGACTACACCCTTCAACAACAGTTCTCTTTAAGATATTGCAGGTTGAGCCTTACCCCTACACAGCTCTCTCCAAGCCATCAGCACAAAAATTTAGAGTGGGAATATGAGCAACATCGCTGAACGCTACATCTACCTGTGCCGTTGCTACATTGAGCTTGCAGACCGATTCCAAAAGCTTGATGTAGAACACATGACGCTAAAAGGCAAAATGCTTCCCATGTTGAAAGCAATGAAAAGCTGCAAACACACCATTGAGCAGCTATCGCAAGAAAAATTAGAACTGGAGCAAAAACTGCAAGCCCTCACTGCCCAATGTAAAGCATTAGAGCCTTTTGAAGCTTTACTCCAGCCAGAAACTCAGGCTGTACTGGCAGAAGCCGAAGAGCAAATGAGCCTCGTCCAGCAAACCATTGAGGAAATTGAGCAGGAAACCGATCCCGATATGAGTGAGGCAGACAAGACCTTACTGAAAGAATATTCCGAGCATTCTGACGAGTTTGGCTGGATGAACAGCCACAGCGAAAAGCTAATGAGTTCCTAAAAGCGTTCGTAGCTGTAGATAGTGACAGCCAATGTGCTTCAATTCTCAGCCGCCAAGACCTGAGGCACGATCGCTGCCTTTCCGCTAACCGCAAGCTGCTTTTTGTTAAAGGTCAGCCTATGGTCTACCAGGTCAATCAAAATTGTGTCGCCTTCGATGAAAGTGTTTTCTAGAATTTTGGTGGCGATCGGATTTTCCAATTCCTTTTGAATTGCCCGCTTCAGGGGACGCGCTCCATAAACGGGGTCAAAGCCCACTTCGGCAATGTAGTTTTGGGCGGCTGGTGTTAGCTCCAGCGTAATTTTTTGGTCTGCCAGCAGTCGATGAATCCGCTTGAGCTGAATGCCAACGATTTTCCGCAGTTCCTCCAGTCGCAGCGGGTGGAAGAGAATCAGGTCATCGACGCGGTTGAGAAATTCGGGGCGAAAGTGCGATCGCAGCGCATCCATCACTCGCTTTCGCATCAGTTCATATTGTGAATCGTCCCCCGACACATCCAAAATGTGATCGCTGCCGATGTTGCTCGTCATCACAATCACCGTATTTCTGAAATCAACGGCTCTACCCTGAGAGTCAGTAATCCGTCCGTCGTCCAACACCTGTAGCAAAATGTTAAACACGTCTGGGTGCGCCTTCTCCACCTCGTCCAGCAGCAGCACCGAATACGGGTGACGACGAATCGCCTCTGAAAGCTGACCGCCCTCCTCATAGCCAACATAGCCAGGAGGCGCACCGACCAGCCGTGAGACAGAATTTTTCTCCATATATTCCGACATATCTAACCGCACCAGCGAATCGTCAGTATCAAACAAAGATTCTGCTAGTGCCCGCGCCAGTTCAGTTTTACCAACCCCTGTGGGGCCCATAAACAAGAAAGAACCGATAGGACGACCGGGATCTTTCATTCCCGCTCTAGCTCGCCGAATTGCTGCTGCGACGGCTTCAACCGCTTCCTGCTGACCTACTACCCGCTCATGCAAATAGGTTTCCAGTTGCAGCAGCTTTTGCCGCTCAGACTCCATCAGGCGGTTGACCGGAATGCTGGTCCACTTGGCAACAATTTCGGCAATGTCGGCTTCTGTCACCTGCTGCTTGAGCAGGGAAGAGCCGCGCTCTTGAATTTCGATCAGCGTTGCTTCTTTGGCCTCTAGTTCACGATGCACCACTTCCAGCCGTCCGTACTTTAGCTGAGCCGCTGTGTTCAGGTCGTAGTCCCGCTCAGCTTTCTCAATTTGTCGCCGCAGCTTTTCCTCTTCTTCACGCAGGGCGTTGATTTCATCCTTCATCTGCTTCTCAGATTCCCACTGAGAATTCAGCTTTTGCTGCACCTGCTTTAGTTCATCAATCTCACCTTCAATGCGCTCCAGGCGATCCTTCGCAGCTCGATAGGCCACCACGATGCCAGGAGATTGCCCTTCTTTCTGTAAGGAGAACTGTTCCATCTCAAGCTGCATAATGCGGCGATCAATCGCCTCTAGCTCTTCTGGTTTGGAGGTGCTTTCCATCTTTAGCTTGGCGGCGGCCTCGTCAACCAGATCAATCGCTTTATCAGGAAGGAAGCGATCGCTAATGTACCGATCGGACAGCGTTGCCGCAGCCACTAAAGCACTGTCAGAAATGCTCACTTCGTGGTGTTTTTCATACCGTTCTTTCAACCCACGCAAAATTGAAATCGTATCTTCCACGCTGGGCTGACCCACATAAACCTGCTGAAACCGTCGCTCCAGAGCTGCATCTTTTTCAATGTGCTTACGGTACTCATCTAGAGTCGTTGCCCCAATGCAGCGCAATTCGCCCCTGGCTAGCATGGGCTTCAGTAAGTTGCCTGCATCCATCGTGCCCTGACCTGCGCCTGCACCGACAACGCTGTGTAGTTCGTCAATAAACAGCACGACTTGCCCTTCTGAGCTGGTCACTTCACGCAAAACTGCCCGTAGCCGATCCTCAAATTCTCCGCGATACTTTGCTCCGGCAATCAGCGACCCCATATCCAGGGTGATCAGTCGGCGGTTTTTGAGCGATTCGGGCACATCTCCTTTGATAATGCGCTGGGCTAATCCTTCGGCGATCGCCGTCTTTCCAACTCCTGGCTCACCAATCAACACCGGATTATTTTTGGTGCGGCGAGAGAGTACTTGCACCACACGACGAATTTCTTCATCCCGACCGATTACCGGGTCAAGCTTATCTTCCTTTGCCTGCTCGGTGAGATCACGTCCATACTTTTCTAGCGCGTTATAGCGAGCTTCTGGGCTTTGATCGGTCACTCGCTGACTGCCACGCACGACTTTAGCAGCAGCTTCAAGCTGTTTTGGATCTAAGTTGATGTTTCTGGGAAAGCGGCGGTTGATCCGCTCGTACTCTGCCATTCCTAGCAGTAAATGCTCTACTGAGATAAACTCATCTTGCCAAGCCTGTCGCGCTGCATCGGCTCGATCTAACATTAGATCCAGGCTGCGTCCCAGGTAAAGTTGAGCGTTTTCTGAAACTTTAGGTTGACGCTGGGCAAAGGTTTCTAGCTGCTGTTTGAGCGTAATGGGGTCAATGTTGGCTCGCTGCAAAATCGTGTGAGCCAGTCCTTCTTGCTCTAGAAGGGCGATCGCTAAATGTTCAACCTCTAGCTGTTGGTGCTTGAAGCGACGAGTAACATCCTGGGACTTTACAATCGCTTCCCAGGCTTTCTCAGTGAATTTGCTAGAGTCGGTGGGCTGCATATTCTAAAGAAATTCCGTCGAAAAACCATATTCTCAGCGACTTCAGTATAGCAATCCGGGCGGCTCAATCCTGTAAGCCGCTCTACCGGATTTCATCGCTTCATCTAAATTATTTCAGGTATTGCCAATCCAGCCTATAGCGCCTCGCGCTTAAGTGTAAAAATTACTTGCCTGGAGAATCAGCAAACCTACGGGCAAGCTCAGATCGGCACGGAAAATTTCATTTAATCTTGACTGATTCTACAAGCAGCTTTATCAGAGTGTAGGGAATACTGGGAGGTATCGTAGCGAGATCTACTGTCCCCTCTTCTCGACCAATACTGCACGCTTCTTTTAGGGCATAAATTAAAACACTTCTGCAAAAGATATTTGCTTATGCTGGGACAAACACTTGGTGGGCGCTACCAAATCAAACGCCATTTGGGTGGAGGGGGATTTGGTCAAACCTATCTCGCCGAGGATTTACATTTGCCTGGAAATCCTCAGTGCGTCGTCAAGCAACTCAAGCCCAAAGTGAGAAGCGATGAGGCATTGCAGTCTGCAAGACGCTTGTTTGACCAGGAAGCAAAGGTGCTATGTGACCTGGGCAATCACGACCAAATTCCCAGGCTTTTTGCTCACTTTGAGGAGAGTCAGGAGTTTTATCTGGTTCAAGAACTGATCGAGGGAGAGGTGCTGAACCGGGAGCTGAAGTCAGGTCAGGCAGTAGAAGAATCTGAAGTCATCGTCTTACTGCAAGATATTCTGACGACGCTAGAGTTTGTTCACCAGCAGCAGGTTATTCACCGCGACATCAAGCCGTCTAACCTAATTCGACGGAATAGCGATCGCAAAATTGTCATGATCGACTTTGGCTCGGTCAAGCAAATTAGCTTTCAGGAATTAGGAGCAGAGCAGTCTACTGTAACGATTGCAATCGGCTCGTCAGGCTATATGCCCAATGAACAGATAGCCGGAAAGCCTCGCTTTAGCAGTGATGTCTACGCCGTTGGCATGGTCGGAATTCAGGCACTTACAGGTTCTTCCCCGGCTCACTTTAAGGAAGATCCGCGCACGGGCGAGATTATCTGGCGCGAGAAAGCGCAGGTCAGCCCAGAGCTAGCAGATATTTTGGACGTAATGGTGCGCTATGACTTTCGGCAGCGCTATCAGTCAGCGACTGAGGCGTTAGCCGTCCTCAAAGATCTGGTGACACCCCATCACACTACCGTGATTTTGCCGACCGTTCGCTCGGTCAGCCTGGATGGATATCTGCTGTGGTTTGAGCGGGGAGATGAGCTATTTCAGCAGCAGCGATATACAGAAGCGGTTGCTAGCTACGACAAATTTATTCAGGCGGTGCCTGATGAATATCTGGTCTGGTTTAAGCGCGGCATGGCATTAGAAAACTTGTACCAGTATGAAGAAGCTGCGGCTTCCTACGAGCAGGTAACGAAACTTCAGCCTGGAGACTATCTCGCCTGGTTCAAACGGGCCAAGACGTTGGAACATTTGCAGCGCTATGAAGAAGCGTTGGCAGCCTATGACCGAGTGATTAAGATTCAGCCTGACAATTACTGGGCATGGCACGACCGGGGTAGGGTTTTAGAAGACTCTAAGCAGCATGAAGACGCAGTGAGTGCTTATGATCGAGCCGTTCAGCTTAAGCCTGATTTTCAGCTTGCAGTTGAGAGCCGCAAGCGAATTTTGAGCCAGCTTAAGCGGGTTGATCAGCTTTATCATTTGCAGCACTACGAAGAGGCAGTTGCTTCTTGCGATCGCGCTATCCTTGACCAACCGAACGATTCACTTGTTTGGCTCATGCGAGGAATGGCGCTAGAAAACCTGCACCGCTATGAAGAAGCGATCATGTCTTACGATCGCGTGGTGCAAATTCAGCCGGATGACCACGTTGCCTGGTTTAAGCGCGGCATGGTTTTAGAACGCTTGAAGCAGCTTCAGCAGGCGGTAATCTCTTTTGATCGCGTGGTGCAGCTTCAGCCTGATAACTACTGGGCCTGGCACGAGCGCGGCAAAGTCTTGGAAACGATGCGTTGCTATGAGGAGGCGATCGCTTCTTATGACAAAGCTCTGCAAATCAAGCCCGACCTCCAATCCGCTCTAGAAGGCCGTAAACGGCTGCTGGGGCAGGGGCAACCACAGGCGCAGCAACTGGAGCAACCAGAATTTGGACATTTAGACCAATGGCAACCTGCTCAAATCCACCCCACAACCGGATATCCGGAAACCAGTGGGGTGCAGTGGGGGGCGATCGCCCCTGAATCTTTTGATGAACCCAGCCGATTCAGCTTTACTCCAGCCCTGATATCTCCCAACAGCAACAATGGCTTCTGGGGGCAAACCTGAACCAATCCCGTCATACGGCACTATGCGCTATGGAAAACTATTCTGATTTTGGAGTGGGTGCTTGAAGCTGAGCCAAGTCTGGCAACTCCAGCAGTTCTTTTTGAGTTTCCTTTAATTCTATAGGTAGTGATAGGGGCTGTGGTTTTTCTAGCCAGCAGCTTGAGACGGGGAGGGTTTGCTCCAGGTCATCCAGTGGTCTGGGAATAACCATTACGGCATGAAGTTCGCCAATTCGCTCGGCTTCGTGCATTCCAGCTTCAACGGCGATCGCCACATCCGCAACTCGACCGCGAATGATCGCAGTACACAGCCCTGCACCAACTATCTCATAGGCTGCAAACTGCACATCTGCCGACTTGAGCATCGCGTCGGCAGCCCCAACCATTGCCGGGAAACCGCGCGTTTCCAGCAAACCAACTGCCTGATTGCTCAAGCGATTGTGCCCTCGATTTTCCATCATTTTTGCTAGACGACTACCGATCGGCAGCACCGCGTCAAGGTTGGGCAAAGGGCGCGGAATGATTACTTTAGAAACGAGTTGACCAAACTGTTGGGCGATATCTGCACCGACCTCGACCGCGATCCGCACGTCCGCGATATTGCCTCGGACAACGGCTGTACAATAGCCGCTACCGATCTTTTCATAGCCTACCAGCGTTACGCCAGATGACTTGAGCATCATGTCTGCGGTGCCGACAATGGCAGGAAAGCTGCGGGTTGAAACTAACCCCAAAGCTCTATTCTTAAAATCCTTTGGCTGCCCTGCTGATTTCGCCAGGACTGACCCCCCATCCTGCACATTCATTTTTGACCCTCCATTCAGGACATATTGTGCGTTATCAATCTGGGGTTTTGCCATTATTAAAAGACTGATTTTCGGGGGGTGAATTATCTAACGATTGTCTGCCAGGGAAAAGCGCGATGATTAACTGGGCAACAGCGGCTTTTCCATAAATGGGTACACTCGCAGCACTTGTCAAAGCCGATGGCGACTGGAGCGGCGCAGTTTCAGCAGCCTGAGAAGATGAAGCCTCGGTCGGTGCCGTTTCTGCTTGAGAAGGAGATTCCTCGGTTGGCTCTGCCACTTCTGCCTTTGCTGGCTCTGTCTGGGCAATGGCTCGGCTGGGATCTCCAACTAGAGAACCAGACCTAACCACCTGATCGGGTGCAATAGAGCTATTGAAAATTGTAACTCTTGAACCGATGCAGGCATTGGCTCCTATCCTACCACTGCCAAACAAGAGGACACTTGCCCCCAAGCTAGCGCCCTCCTCAATTTCTAAACTTCCTTGATGAACGTGCAGGACGGTTCCTGCTCCGATGCAGACACCTGCGGCGATGACGATCTGACTGCTTGCGTCAGCCTGAAGCAGCACACCCGGAGCAATTACCGCGCTGGGATGTATCGTGACGTTGCCACTGACGCAGAAGTGGGCATCTCTGATCGGTCGCAGGGGCGGCAAATGCATTGGAAACAGGAACCTCTACAGACGTACAAGGTTTAACGCAGAACTATTTGCCAGGTCTTTGGATGATAGTCTCCGAAACTCGCCGTTTGGAAGCCGTGTCGATGCCAAATAGCCGCACGTACTCGCCGCTGTGTTCAGCCAGGCAGCTTTCTAGAGCGGCGATCGCCTCCCCCCGATTCGTTGGAATGGACGGGCAGCTCTTCCAAGAACTGGTCTGGAAGCGACGGGCATCTGCATATTCAGCGCCAACCCGGTATCCTTGAGATAACAACTGGTTGACCTGTTGCGCTACATCTGAAGCAAGGCTCCCTCTTGACTGGGGTGATGCTCCACCGTTTGCACTGCCGTAGCCATTTCCTGAGGAAGGAGACGGTGTATAGGATTGACGGCGAGCAGAATCAACGGCATTACCTTTGTCGCCAGGTCTTTGAACAATCATTTCTGAAACCCGTCGCTTAGCATTAGTATCAATGCCAAACATACGAACATATTCGCCACTATGCTCAGCTAAGCAGCCTTCTAGAGCGGCGATCGCCTCCGATTCACGACTTGCTTGAATCGGTGAACAAGTCTGCCAGGAACTAGTCTGAAAACGACGGCTATCAGCGTGTTCCGTACCAATGCGGTATCCCTGAGAGAGCAGTTGACTGACCCGCTGCACAATCTCAGAGCTTAAGCGATTGCTCTTGGTTGACGAATAGCTCTGACTGCCGTAGCTACTCTGACTGCCGTAGCTACTCTGACTGCCGTAACTACTCTGACTGCTAGAGCTACCGGGGGTGTAGTAGTTACTGCTGCTACCGCTAGAGGAGCCAGTTACAGACTTGCCTCCGGGTCTTTGAATGATCATTTCCGACACTCGGCGCTTAGATTGAGTGTCAATCCCGAATAGTCGAACGTATTCACCGCTGTGTTCAGACATACAGGCTTCTAGCCCAGCAAGCACATCAGACTGACGGTTGGACTGGATGGGGGCGCAGCTCTTCCAGGAACTCGTCTGGAAGCGACGGGCATCAGCGTGTTCCATACCAATGCGGTAGCCTTGAGCCAAGAGTTGGCTCACCTGCTGCACGACTTCAGAACTTAGGCGATCGCTTTGCATTTGACTTTGATTATGACTATTACTAGGGTTTTTACTCGATCCGTTAGCGCTACTAGATTCATAGGTCTGCTCCAACTCAGTGCGAATTGAAGCAATACAGGCAATATTCTCAGCACATCGATAGCCCGACCGAAGGGCATCGTTAATTCCAACAACATGATGGGCAAACTTGACATCCACCGACTCCACTTCAGGCAAGCGGTCTGCTTGCTGCTGCGTCGTGATGATCGACCCGGAAGGAACGTATCGACCCGGCGGAATTTCTACATCTTGAATTAGCGCGTGCATCATGATGATGCAGCCATCACCAATACGAGAATTGAAGACTGTAGAGCGAAACCCAATGAAGCAGTCGTTTCCCACATATGCTGGCCCATGAATCAGCGCCATGTGGGTGATAGAGGTATCTTTCCCAATCCAAACCGAATAGTGCTTTTGGTCATCTCCAATGACTCTTCCCTGCTCTAACCCATGGATGACCACACCGTCCTGAATGTTGGTTCCTTCACCTACGTGAAACGGACTGCCTTCATCTGCTCGAATAGAGGTTCCTGGAGCAATCAGCACATCAGGACCGATTTGTACATCTCCAATGATGTTAGAGAAAGAATGAACGTAGGCTGTCTCGTGAATCCTGGGTTGAGCTAAACTTTTTGACCAGGGAGTGGGAGGAGCAGCAGAGCCATGAACAACCATAACGAGTTTCTCCTGAGCTGAAAGAGCGATACCACAAGTTATCTAAAATTCAGCTTGCGTAGCGAGAGCTTTCGCAAGACATTAAGCTAACCCCAGAAAAGCTTGTTGGGCATCGCTCAGCCGGACTCTACGCGAACTCTAAAGCATTGAGAACTCAGCGATCCTGATCGCGTTTGCTGTAGAGAAGCCGATTTTCAACGCTGACCGTATCAATGATTCCGACGACTAGAGCATCTAGAGGGCGGGCTTCACCGCCAGGAATTTGACGAGCAGCACTTCCACGACTCACTAAAACCCATTCGTCAACGCCTGCCCCAACACTATCAGCAGCTACCTCATACTCTGGCAGGAGTTGCCCTTCCTCGTTTAGAAACTGCAATAGCAAGAACTTTACTCCTCTGAGGCTAGGCTCCTTCTGAGTACTGACAACAGTGCCACAAACTTTAGCAATCTGCATTAGGAGTTAGGGGCGGTTGAGGGGACGAATGCCGCTGACGCTTTCGCGGAATGCCTCAACTGCTTCGGTGTAGCGAATAGGAAGAACATATTCCAGGTTTTCGTGGGGACGGGCAATAATGTGAGTGGAGAGAACCTGTCCACCGTTCACGCGCTTCACGTTATCAACCCCAGCCGCAACGGAGGCTTGCACTTCGGAAACGTCGCCTCGCACAATCACAGTGACGCGACCACTGCCAATTTTTTCATACCCAACCAATGTAACTCTGGCTGCTTTTACCATCGCGTCCGCTGCTTCTACTACAGCGGGGAAGCCCAAAGTCTCTACCATTCCAACTGCGATCGCCATCGTAATTCTCCCTTCCAAATGTACTTTTTGAAAACAAACCTTTTGCAATTCAAGCAGACTGAAACAGCGTCTCAGCAACTCGATTTATAAAGTTCAACAGCATTCAATTGAACTATTTATCTAGCTCTTAATTAAGTCCGAAATTGCTCTACGGCTTCCGTATATCGAATGGGCAGAACATATTCCAGGTTTTCATGGGGACGAGCAATAATGTGAGTTGATAGCACCTCTCCACCGTTAACCCGCTTAGCAGATTCCACACCGGCCGCGACGGAAGCCTGCACTTCAGAAACGTCACCTCGTACAATCACAGTGACGCGGCCACTGCCAATCTTTTCATAGCCTACCAGTGTCACTCTAGCAGCTTTCACCATCGCGTCTGCTGCTTCTACCACAGCAGGAAAGCCCTTCGTCTCGATCATTCCAACAGCAATTGGCATCGTTTATCTCCCGCAAAGAAGAAGTCATTAATAAGAAAGTTCTTAACTGAAAATTTTGACGGGAGATCCGATTTAATTTTCAGAAAAGCACCTTAGAGTTCCCAAGTTTAAGAATACAAGGGATGTCTTTACTTTGACAATATAAAGCAGAATGATTATTTTTAATAAAAAATATAAATCCAGCTTATCTTGAGAGCATAGTTAGTGAACAATTGCAAGAGACTTAATTCAGAATCATCGAAGATAGCTGAACTCCACTTCTCGTATTCTTCAACAGAAGCTATCAAGTAAGCAGTAAGAACCGGACTCAATTTAAAGACTCATCTATGAGATTTAATAATACCACCGATAAGTACAGGCTCTTTCGGATTAATTTTACTCCTCAACATTAGGTTGAAAAGCTCAACATTAATTCAAACCGTTTATTGAATTGCAACGTTGTCAGTTTTCTGAGTCATATTTCGGTTCAGCCCTAAAGGTGCTACGCTTTCTACTGAGAGCAAGGTCTGTAGACGTTAAACCTGATGCCTTTAAGCGGGGATAAGCTTTGTTCTTTCCCTGGGCTTGGGCATTGGATTAAAGCTACTTGAAAGAAACATTTGTTGCAGTTTTGTTATAACTATTATTCAGACTTAGGCTGGTCTCTTAGGTTTGGGTTTTGGGGTTGAGGCGATCGCCCCAACCCCTAAGCCGATTTCTTAGGATTTACCTCGCTCCTTCAGACCTGGCGCTTTAATTTAAGGACGATTGTATTGTGATGTCTCAGTTCCTGATCCAGACAAGCTGGTGGGTGCCTGGGTACGGTCTTATCGGTGCCCTATTGACGTTACCCTGGTCAACGGGTCTGGTTCGCCGTACTGGCCCACGTCCTGCTGCTTACTTCAACCTGTTGATGACCGTGTTGGCCTTGGTTCACAGTGGGGCATTGCTTCAAGCCATTTGGAACCAACCCCCTCAGCGGCTGCAAATTTCCTGGCTGCAAGTCCTGGATCTAGATCTATCTATCACTCTAGAAATTTCTGTAATCGGCGTTGGCGCTGCCGTTGTGATTACAGCCCTGAGTTTGTTAGCGCAGTTTTTTGCTCTGGGTTATTTAGAGAAAGATTGGGCTTTGGGTCGCTTTTATGCCTTGATGGGCTTTTTTGAGGCAGCTATGAGTGGCATCGTGTTAAGCGATTCGCTGTTCCTTAGCTATGCGCTGCTGGAGATGTTGACGCTATCGACCTACTTGCTAGTTGGTTTTTGGTACGCTCAACCGCTGGTTGTAACGGCCGCCCGTGACGCATTTCTGACCAAGCGCGTTGGAGATATGCTGCTGCTCATGGGTGTGATAGTGGTGTTCACGTTTGCGGGGAGTTTGAATTTTTCAGATGTGGCGATATGGGCTGAGAGTGCAAACCTAGCACCCTTGACTGCGGCACTGCTGGGTTTAGCTCTGATTGCCGGACCGACTGGCAAATGTGCCCAATTTCCGCTCAATCTGTGGCTTGATGAGGCGATGGAAGGTCCAAATCCGGCATCAATTCTACGAAACTCTGTTGTGGTAGCCTGTGGGGCCTTCGTGCTAATCAAGCTTCAGCCTGTTCTGGCTATCTCTCCAATCGCCCTGAATGCGCTGATGGCTCTAGGTGCAGTGACAGCAGTGGGAGCCTCTCTGGTGGCGATCGCTCAAATTGACATCAAACGTGCCCTATCTCACACTACCAGTGCTTACCTGGGGCTGGTATTTTTAGCGGTGGGAATGCAGCAGACTGATGTAGCACTTCTGTTTTTGTTTACTCATGCGATCGCCAAAGCACTTCTATTCATGAGCATTGGCTCTGTCATTCTGACCACCAACACCCAAGACCTGACCGAAATGGGAGGGCTAGTTAGTCGAATGCCTGCTACCACGAGTAGCTTTGTGGTAGGGGCGATCGCCTCCATTGGGTTACTGCCTCTGGGCAGTTTTTGGTCAATGCTGGAATGGGGAAGTAGCTTTTGGGAATCTCCCTGGTTGGTTGCAGTGCTGCTGCTGGTCAATGGTTTAACCGCCTTTAACCTGACCCGCGTGTTCGGTTTGGCATTCTGGGGGCAGCCCCAAATTAAAACACGGCGGACTCCAGAAGTGCCCTGGACAATGGCTATACCGATGGTGTCACTAGTAATAATCGCGCTGCTGGTGCCTGTGATGCTACTGCAATGGCATTTGCTGCCCAGTTTTACAAGCATTAACCTTCCGCTGATGCTGCTCCTGATTGTGTCCAGTGTGACGGGCTGTGGATTAGGAGGATTGATCTATCTCAACTCAGGATGGATTAAGCCTGTTAACCTGATTGGACGACCCATCCGAGACACGCTAGCTTATGACTTTTGGATTGAAAAGGTTTATCGTTTAAGCGTTGTTTTGGGAGTTGTCCAGGGGTCAAAGCTGACGGCATGGCTTGACCGCTATGTGGTAGACGGCATAGTCAACCTGGTTGGGGTGGTTTCCCTGTTTACTGGTGAAAGCCTCAAGTACACTATTTCTGGCCAGTCTCGGAACTATCTGCTGACTGTTTTTATTGGAGTAATACTAACTTTGATGGCGTTGGTTTGGTCTTTCCGCTTTCCCTATTCCATTGCCCAAAGCTTACTTGGAAACTAGGGTAAGAAGGCTATCTGAAGAATGTAAACCAACCTGTCCTGGTGTTGAAAAGTGTCTTGGATTTTTAAGCTGAACCAAGGGGTTAAGGAGTAGCGTGGGCGATGTTGAGTACCTTGATTTGGGCACCCGTTTTGGGAGCGATCTTAATTGCCTTTTTGCCTCAATTTGCTAATTCCGAGCGGGCCCGTCAGGCGGCTCTGGCGATCGCCGTTTTTACTTTAGGATGGACTGTTTTCCTCATCACCCAATTTGACATCAGTGATGCAGCCTTACAGCTTCAAGAAACGCTCCCCTGGGTTGAGCCGCTGGGTCTAACTTACCGTTTGGGAGTAGACGGCTTATCCCTCCCGTTAGTAGCGATGAACAGCTTACTGGTGGCAGTAGCAATCTACAGCAGCGATCCAAAAATCAACCGTCCCCGGCTCTACTATGCCCTGTTTTTACTGCTGGGAGCTGCCGTAGCGGGTGCATTCTTGGCTCAAAATTTGCTGCTGTTTTTCCTGTTCTATGAGCTAGAGCTAATTCCCCTGTATCTGCTCATTGCCATTTGGGGAGGCGCAAAACGGGGATACGCAGCCACCAAGTTTTTGATTTACACTGCCACCTCTGGCATTTTGATCCTGGCTGCTTTCTTTGGCTTGACTCTGCTCAGCGGTATGTCTACGTTTGACTACGCCGCTTTGCAGTCTCAAGTTTTGCCATTGGGAACGCAAGTTATTCTGCTAGTTACGCTGCTAATTGGTTTTGGTATCAAGATTCCGCTGGTGCCCCTGCATACCTGGCTACCCGATGCTCACGTTGAAGCCTCTACGCCAACATCGGTGCTTTTGGCAGGAATGCTGCTCAAGCTAGGCACTTATGGACTACTGCGATTTGGCTTAGGGTTGTTTCCTGACGCATGGCGAGTTTTGGCTCCCTGGCTGGCGGCGATCGCTGTAGTTAACGTACTTTACGGTTCCTTTGTGGCGATCGCCCAAACCGACATGAAGAAAATCGTTGCCTATAGCTCCGTCGGACATATGGGATTTGTGATTCTTGCCAGTGCTGCTGCCACGCCATTAAGCATCTTGGCTGCGGTTGGGCAAATGGTCAGTCACGGGCTAATTTCTGCCCTCCTATTCCTGCTGGTTGGCGTAGTTTATTCCAAAACCGGAACTCGCGATGTCACCGTTTTACGAGGGCTGTTAAACCCAGAGCGCGGCTTACCCCTGATCGGCAGTCTGATGATTGCAGGGGTAATGGCAAGCGGAGGTATTCCTGGAATGGTGGGATTTGTCGCTGAGTTTGTGGTTTATCGCAGCAGTTTTTCAGTCTTTCCAGTCCAAACTTTACTCTGCGTTTTAGGCACAGGACTCACAGCCGTTTACTTCCTGAATCTCGTAAACCGAGCTTTTTTTGGCAGATTGCCTGAAAGCCTGGAAAATTTGCCTCGCGTTTACTGGCGCGATCGCATCCCATCAGTCGTGATGACGATTTTAATTATCTTTCTGGGTCTACAACCGAGCTGGCTGTTTCGTTGGAGTGAAGTCACCTCTACGACTCTCGGTGCGCTAACCACCCGTCCTGTCGCTCAGCTCACTCCCCTAGCTGAAACCGCAGCCGTCAGCTTCCCTGAAGTTGATCCGATCCCTAACCCTGTCTTTGAAAACTTTTAGCATTCAGCCCTATTCTTAAAGAAGAGATAAACTAGTACATCCCTCTCAACTTCCTCCTGCCGTTTGTATACGAAGCTGCATCTTTTGGAGCATCAAAGAGAATTGGCTTAACGAAGTTAAGGATTAGTGATGGAACTGCATTGCCCAACAGCTTTTGAGAGAAACGTGATGGTAAGTCTGACTCAGCAACCTTCTACCCATTCCCTGGCAGACCTGGTTCATTGCCTGGAGTCGGGTGGTGCTTTATTACCCGACTCCCCCAACAATGTGCTGGAGGTGGTCGGTGTGCTGAAAAGCTACGGGGTTGTGCTAGACGCTTACTCGCGCAATCTAATTTACATTGCCGAGCAGCAGTTTCTTGTTTTGTTTCCTTTCTTCAAGTATTTCAATGGTGAAATCTCGCTTCAAAAGCTGTTGCGTCACTGGTGGCACGATCGGATCAACTACGAATACGCCGAATATTGCATGAAGGGGATGCTGTGGCATGGGGGCGGCGGCCTAGATACCTACTTAGATTCTGCTGAATTTAGCCAGCGAACCGAGGCCGCCATCCAAGCCAAAATTGGCGGTTCTCCCATGTTAGCGCTACACAAGCTGTCCGCTAATTTTTTGCCGGAGCAAGTGCGACAACTAGCTTACTACAGCGCTCTGGGGCAGTTTTGGCGAGTCATGAGCGATATGTTCCTGGAACTTTCTGACCGCTATGACCGGGGAGAGGTTCGGGCGATCGCCGACGTAGTAGCTCACATTCGCGATGCGCTGGTCGAAGCGGCTGCGCTGCCGATCACCTATGCCGTCACGATCAAAGGGAAAGTTTATGAAATCATTCCCAAATCAGTTGGGCTTACTTTTTTACAAGATACGGCGGTACCTTACGTCGAAGCGGTCTTTTTCCGCTCATTCCCCTTCTTTGGCACTGTTTCCTATAACGCTCAGGCTCATCAGATTTCAGACAAACCAAGTGATTTTAGCTACGGAGCGCTATTCGCTGACCCGCTGCCAGTCGGTAGCGCTGGCATTCCGCCCACCCTGCTGATGCAGGATATGCGACATTACCTACCTGACTATCTGCACGACCTTTATATGAAGGGTTTGCGCGGTGAGGATGATTTGCGTGTCAAAATCAGCATTAGCTTCCAAAAATCGATGTTTTGCGTCACCACCGCCGCCATCTTAGGGTTGATGCCACACCCGCTCACCACGGACGAGCCAACTCAGCGCCAGGAAAACCGAACTTACCTGGAAGGCTGGATGGACCGCCTTTTAGATTCTCGACTGGCTGATGTCCAGGACGAGTGAGTGAAACTGGTTGCTGCGGGGTCTAATGGCTATTTATTGAGCAGAGTGTGCCGATATGACCTCTGACGGTGACTCTAATGGCTCTGGTTGCGCTAGGGCCACCTTGTCGGAAAGCGGCTCTGAGGATTTGACCATTGGTACGGGTATATGCTTCATTTCCCAGGCTTTCAGCAGAATCAGGTATTCATAGAAAGCTTGGAGAGTACACCAGGCGAGTCCAGAGCGTCCGTCCAGGAAGCCGCCCAAGAAAATGTACATATACATAAAGCGAACCAGCGGTCGGAACGGAATACGCAAAGACAGATCTTTCAGCGCTCGACGGCGCTCAACTTCTGAAGCCCCAAACAGCAGGTTTTTCCAGTTGACTTTGCCCTGCTCAAGTTGATAAAGCGTCTCAGCTGCTTCATCTGTGGAATAGCGGTTGTGTTTGTCAAGCCAGCGGCTTAAACCTTTGCTGCACGTGTAGTGAGGATAGGTTTCTCGCAGGAAGCCCGTAGAGCCGTAACATACCTCACGCTCAGTATGCCCATAGTCGCTGAACCAGACCTTGCCGTGCTGAAGTAGCCGAAGCTGATAGCGCGGATATTGAGTGCTGCGGCGAATCCACTGTCCCAGGAAGATAACCCGCTCAGCCACGTAGTAGCCCACGTGCTGCTCACTCTGGATTGCCTGCAAACACTCCTGAAACAGAGCGGGAGTCATTCGCTCATCAGCTTCTAAGATGTATGCCCAGTCGTGCTTAGGAGGAATCGATTCCAGCATCCAGGTTCGCTGTTTGCCGTGACTCTCAAAGGTATGTTGCACGACTCGCACAGGATAACGACTAGCGATTTCGACGGTGCGATCGCTACTAAAGGAGTCAACAAGGATTACGTCATCTGACAGCAGCGCCGATTCAATGCAATCCGCAATATCAATCTCTTCGTTGTGAGTGAGGATGTAGATCGTAAACATAGTGTCCAACGGTTCATGTTGAAGCAGACGGCAGGCAGAACACACCCCACTGACAAGAATTGGGTAAATCAGCAGATGACCCATTAGCCTGCTCGATTAGTTTGCCCCAATGCCCTTAAGCCCGACCATCCGATGATGACGTAGCCGATCGCCAGCAGCAAACTGCTGATGCCAATCCGCAATCCTGATTTGAGAGCTTCGGTTCTGGCGGCGCTGAGGGCTTCTTCTCGGCGAGTGCCAATCTCAGTTTCAAACTGAGTCCGCAATTCACCCACTCGCTGCTCAATGTACTGGTCCAAGGCTGCCGGGTCATCCCTGAACTGTTGCAGTAGCCCTGCCTGCTCTTCAGGTACCTGTCCAGAGGAGATCGCCTGATCCAACAACTCTTCATTTTCTAAAAGCTGCACAATTTGCTGGCGCTGCTGCTGCACCTCGGCATTGAGTCGAGTTCCAAGCTCGGTTTGAGCTTGATTAGCTTCGGCAGTAATTTGCTCAAGCGATCGCTGACTATCAATCCGAACGTTATTAAGGTGCAGTGGAAAAATCAGTAGATAAAGTAAACCCAACACACAAGACAGAACTAGCGCCCAAAACTGTAGCGACTGAACATTTTTTTGCTTTTGAGGGACATTACCCAGATCACTGGCAACCCAAGAGCCAGCCAAGAGCAGCGCTATGCCAATCATGGGAATAATTCCCCGATCTACGACTTGCGTCGTGAAATTTAAGAGCCACTGAGTGCTGCCATCTCCGCTAAAATTATAGGGCATTGGCAGAATGATCATGTCTAGCAGGGAAGCCAGAATCATTACTACACCGACCGTTTTTAACGCCAGAGAAACGAGGGGCGAGAGTTGGCGGCGATTGATCGCTTTGGGTGAACTCATAATAAAAGTTTACGTTGCTGTCCGTTTCAAATTTAAGCTGGATAGTACCCAGCTTAGAATACCAACCAAAGGGGTACTATAAATCAGTTGGCATCTGAGAACCGGAGAGGTTAGTGCAATATCTTCGAGCAAGGATGAGCAACTCCCAAATAATTCTTACAGAGATGTCAAGAGCTTAGACCGGGGGACGATGCGCCGCCTTTAGCCCTTGCGCTGCTTGCCTCATAGAATATGAGAACTGCAATAAACGCAGGTGAACAATACTGATCCTGGCAAAAAAATTGGCATTTTGCAGCACTCCGCTACGGAATATACGGAAAAAACACATTTTTGGATGCGATCGCCCCAATGAAATAGGCTGCTGATCAGGTATGAGCCTGGTTTGGGAAGAGGATATCAGCTAGTGCCCGGCTGGATCTGTAGGTAATCTCAAACATTACATCTGTAGCACGATCAGGCTGTGCTAGCTTAGCGGTAATTTCTAGAAAGAAACAAAACTGAGCAAACTCGTAAGCTCGATAGACTTGATCAAATCAATAAGCTTGGCTGAAGCGTGTTCCAAGAACTGATTGAAAGGGTTGAATTCTGATGACTAGAGTAGAGATTCTGCCTGATCGAAGTGCAATTGTGCAGCGATCGCTTGAGATCGTGCTGGCCAACCTGCAAGATGCGCTGGCGGAGCGAGGTCAGTTTACGATTGCCCTGGCTGGGGGCAGTACGCCGAAGCCTCTATACGAAGCGATCGCCCGTCAAGACTTACCCTGGAGCAAGATTCATGTGTTTTGGGGAGACGAGCGTTATGTTCCGGCTGACCATCCCGATAGTAACGAGGGGATGGCTCGTCGTGCCTGGTTGGATCAGGTCGCAATTCCGTCTGCCAATATTCACCCCATCCCGACCGATGAAGCTGATCCTGCGATCGCCGCTCAAAAACATGAACGTCAGCTTCAGCAATTTTTTCAACTGGGGGCAGGGGAGTTTCCAACGCTGGATGTAGTGCTGTTGGGAATTGGGGATGACGGGCACACCGCTTCTTTGTTTCCCCATACTGGGGCTTTGACGGTACGCGATCGCCTGATCACAGTGGGCAACAAGGAGGGACAGCCGCGCATCACCTTCACCGCGCCCCTGATCAATCAGGCGCGTACCGTGATTTTCTTGGTGACAGGTGCCAACAAGCAAAATGCATTGGCGCAAATTTTAGCCGAAACTGGAGACGAAACAGCCTATCCCGCTCGTCTAATTCAGCCACAAGGACAACTTTGGTGGCTGCTAGATCAAGCAGCAGCCGAAAACCTTAATCCGTCTCTGCTTGCTTCAAAGTAGAACTTTTTGATTTAATCGACAGGTTTTTGCCAAAACGACTCAGAAAACGACAGAATGGGAATCTGGGGTGGCGCAGGCAACTCGATTGCTCCTAGCGTCGGTTAAATGGATCTGTGACCTTGTGGGGCGAAGCTCAAAAATTCTCTATTCAAAACCTGGCACTCCTTTATGATGTCGATAGAGCGAGAAATGGCATGATTGTTTGTCCTAATTGCAATCACCAAAACCCAGATGGAGCTGTTCAGTGTGAGGCCTGCTATACGCCTCTGCCGATGATGATGAGTTGCCCTAACTGCGGCTCAACCGTTCAAGCAGATGCTAGCTTTTGCGGGCAGTGTGGCTTTAATCTGCGAACTGCTGCGGTCAAAGCTGAGTCCGCAGAGCCACCTCCAACTGTAGCCCCTATTGAAATTCCCGATTTGCTGCCCGCAGAGCCGCTGGTGGAACCAGAGCCATTGATGGCGGGTGTTCCTCAGGCTGAATCGGAAGTTGGAACTGTCAATTCTTTTGAGCAAGCACCCCCCGCCGCTGAAGGCGAGAGTCATGCTGCCCAAAGCTCGGCACCGCCACCACCACCGCCAGTGCCAGCACCTTCGGCTGATTTTAAAACGCAGCTTCAAATTCAGTCGGCACGACTGCTGCACGTGCAAACCGATACTACGGTTGAACTACCTCAAAATCTGTCGGTCATTCATTTAGGTAAACCGAATGATCGGATTCCTCCTGATGTAGATGTTTCCGGATTTCCGAATTCTGAAATTGTTTCTAGAATTCATGCCGACATTCGGGTTGAGGGAGGTATTTATTACATTGAAGATGTAGGTAGCTCAAATGGAACTTACATTAACAATGCGCCACTTCCTATTGGCAATCGTCATCGGCTGCGGTCGGGCGATCGCATTGCCTTAGGAAAAGGCGATCGCGTCACCTTTTTGTTTCAGATTGCTTGATCCAAACTGAAATATTGGTTATGAATAGTCGAATAATTTGTTATTGGTAAGGGCAACTGTCAGTCCAGAACTGATTGCTTCGATTTTGAGCAAAGCAGCGTAGCATATAAACAGTTTCAAGTTGAATCTTAAGCTTACTTTCGTTTATCCCAGTCCTTCTCAGACTCCTAGTTGCCAGTGTGATTACTCTGTCTCTCCTACATCCACTCAAGCAAATTCCGGTTCAGGTCTGGACTTTTGAGAATGAGTCTGTGATTCGTATTGGTCGTTCGACCGACAATCATGTGATTCTCTATAGTGCGGTGGTGTCTCGCCACCATGTAGAGCTACGTCGGGTTGGGGCAAACTGGGAAATTTTAAATCTGGGAACGAATGGCACCTACCTGGACGGCAAACGCATTACCCAGGTGCCAATCCTGGATGGAGCGGTGATGCGTCTGGCGCGATCTGGCCCAAACATTCAGATTCGGATTGGCACTGAGTCTAACAAGGATCTGCCCGATACCATGACTGGCGATCGCACCATTAGCCAGCGCACAGACTCTGCCTTTTCCGATACTGAAATTACGGGACGCAGCAGTGAGCCTCCTTCTGAATTTGGAGATACCGAAAGCGGCATAGACACCCCTAGAAAACCAGTATCTCCATCTGTGGGAATGATCCCGGTGCCGCCGCATTTGCAAATTCCAGCGGAGCCTATTAGCAATATTCCAGGGGCCGCTGCTCAAGCTCCAAATTCTTTTGCAAAGGCGATCGCGACCGATACATCTGACAGACTGAACGATATTGAGATGTTTGAGGCAGAATGCACCCACCAGCGGGGCGGCGGTCTATTTTGTGTGGACTGTGGGCAACCGCTGCAAGTGCTGCAAACCGTTGGGGAATATCAGCTTGTTAAGGTGCTGGGTGAGGGAGAGATTGGCATTACCTACCTAGCCTGGCGGAATGGGCAAAATCTGGCGCTGAAAACGTTAAACCCAGACTGGGTTGACAACCCCAAGGCGCAGGCCGCGCTAGAGTGTGAAGCAGAAATTTTACGGCAGATCAACCATCCTCAGATTCCCCGGTTGGTTGATTTTTTTGCGATTGCCCAGCGTCCCTATTTAGTAGCGGAAATGATGTCTGGCAACACAATTGCTCAACAGGTGATGGTAGAAGGACCCCTTCAGTTGACTCAGGCGATTAACTGGATTCTCGAAATCTGCGGACTGCTGGATTATCTCCACGCCTTCACGCCACCCATTCTACATCGCGGCATTCGCCCGACCAGCTTGATCTACCAGAATACTCCGTTTGCGGCAGGTGAAATAGCCCTGGTTGACTTTGGGGCAGCCAAAGCAGTGATTTTAGGGCAAGAAACGCCCGCAGGGTCTACGGGCTATTCTGCCCCGGAACAGCTAAATATTGATGCAACCCCTGCGGTTGATCTGTATGCTCTGGGGCCGCTGCTAGCATTTTTGCTGACGGGTCAAAATCCAATTTCGTTTTATGGCGATCGCGGCGAAGGATATCGATTTCACGCAGAATCAGTGCCCCACATCTCACCTGCTCTAAGGGCAGCGATGCAGAAGGCGACCGACCCAGACCCAGAACAACGCTATGCTTCGGCGAGCGAGCTTGCTGAGGCCCTACGACAGGCGCAGCAACAAGATTAATTCTGTCGAATTGCTGAACTAGCCCTCAGCCAGTCCGCGCTAAATTACCTCTGAGCTAGAGCAAAGACAGGGGAACATGAGGGACACACAGAGGCACTATGGCGCGAGGAGATCAAATCTATGTGATGCGTCCGTTTCTCGGAAGAGAAGGGGTCTACGAGCATCATGGCATCGACTGCGGCGACGGCACTGTAATTCACTATCGCAAGGTGGGTGAGGCAACCATTAGCCGCACTTCCATAGAATCGTTTGCGGCAGGCAATCCAATTTTTGTCAAACATCAGCCTGCATCTTACATTCCCGATATTGTGATGCAGCGGGCTGAGAGTCGTCTGGGTGAGCAACGGTACAACCTGGTGTCAAACAACTGTGAGCATTTCGCCAACTGGTGTAAGACTGGCTTGAATGAAAGCCAGCAGTTGAATAACTTCGGGTTGGGAATGGGTGGCATTGGCGCGGCAGCATCGCGGGGGTTAATTGAAGAGGCAGCAACGGAATCCGACCCGGTTCAATCCATCCACCTGCTGGATCATGCCTTGCAGAACATTGCGATCGCCAAAGCCCAGCTTCAACCGCAGTACGAGCGAACTCAAGCCGATGTAGATACGTGGCATCGGGTTGCCCAACTTGCGCTGAAGCAGGGTAAGCAAGAACGAATCGTGCGGGCAGCTCTAGAGCGAAAGGTTGCCGCCAAACGCCGAGCCGCAGACTTTAAAGCACAGCTTGATCATCTGAGTGCAATGGAGGCAGATTTACTGCGAAATCAGTTGGTGTTGCAGCAGAGGATCGCGATTCCTTTGGGGTAGGGAATGGGGAATGGGTGATAGGGAATGGGTGAATTCGGACCGAGTCGTGCCACTAGCTCTTGTAAGGATTCTGGACCTCTGGAATTGCTGATGGCGATCGCATAATCCGCCTGAGTCAACAGTTCAGCTAAAGTTGCGCCAATGTTTCCTGCACCAATGATGCCAATATTCATCACATACTCCAATCTTGATCTGGTTTTCTAGGTTGCAAAATGGATAGCCCCATTTAGGCAGCATTAAGCCACAGAGCCAGGTTTCGCATATAGGTGTAGATGTCTTCAAGCGCCTGTGGATTTTGGGCAATGCCATCTCCAACGGGTTCAGTGACAAAACTAGGGCAGCCAAAATTGGGATTCCAATTATAGTCACAGAAATGATGGAAGGTGGACTCTGCGATCGCTCTTCCTAGTTTGTGCCCTGAAGCATCTACTGCCCGGTCAAAAACGACTGCCAGGGTAAAGGGACGACCGCTGATCTTGCTGGTGCCTGTGGCGATCGCCCGCACACTATCATCTGCATTCGGTGGAACACCCACTGCACCCTCATGGGGATGAGCCGGGAGATATTGCAAAGCTTCTCCGCTGGGACGTAGCAATAGCTCATGCAGCGGTTCTACAGGTTGAATCACCTGATAATCACCATTCCGTCCAGAGTGATAATTGGGCCAGCTAATCTCTTCAGTCTCCCGATCGTCTCGCTGCTGTCGCTCCAGTTCTGGTTCTGGATTTTGGCTATGAAAGAAATGAGCAGAGGACAGAGAATGGCAGGCTCCACTCAGTTTGCATAGTGAAGAACCTAAATCCTGGTGGTCACGGGTGGTGAGAATAGCTCCACCTCGTTGCCGAAACCGCTGAATACCTTCACAATCCGCTCTACTCAGTCCGTCTCCTACGTCCACAGCAAATAGCCAAAGCTGACTAAAATCTAACTGATCGAGATTGCTCAATACCGGATCGTTGCCCTGCTGATCGGGCTGTCGATCTCGCGCCGTTACCTCAAACAGCAATTCTCCCTTTGCATCGGTGAGAGAGGAAAGGTAATCCTGCAATATAGAGAATCGCTCAATTGCCCAATCGTCGAGATGAGTTTGAATCGTAGTTTGCAGCAGTATTTGACTAACCATACAGAGATTCCCCTCTAGGCAAGATATATCAGACAAAATACAGCTACTAGCATCCTATTTTCGCTACCCATTTGAACTAAATTTGCACTGTCTTTCAGGATAGGGTTGACAATCTCGTTATTTGAGAATCATGGGAGTGAGAACGGGAGCCATTAACATTTCAAACTCCAGGTTGGTTGCACTCACGATGTTCTCAATAATTTTGCCATTCTGTAGCCGCATGACGTGAGTTTCGATGAAGGTAATGTCTCGATTGGTTGGCTCTACACCAAAGAAGGACTTGGCGTGCTTTTGCACAGAGCGAAAGCGAACGACGACGCGATTGCCCGCTGCAAACATATCTTCAATCATCATCTCTGAACCCGGAACAGGTGGAAACGCATCGTAGAAGGCGCTGAATATCTGTTTGTAAGCCTCACGTCCATCGATCGGTCCATCTGGCTTCAATCCTGTAATTGCCTGCACATTTTCATCTAGAACATCTGCCGCTACGGTCATATCGCCCTTGCCCAAAAATTGTTCAATAAAGACACGGGCAGTTGCTAGATTTTGTTCTTCAAGAGTCATTGGTTCTCCTCACCGTTGTAGAACTTTTCTTTGGACAAAAATATCTACCAGGGCAATGCGATCGCCCCTCCAAACCTCCGCATTTCTGCAAAGAATTTTCCCTGTGCGCCGCTTTCTGGCAAGGTTGCCAAATATACAGCGGTTTCGGCTCCTTCATCCGCCGTGAGGGGTGCATTTGACCCACCCATATCGGTTTGTAGCCAGCCAGGAGAATAGGCATTGACTAAGATATCTGTACCCTGAAGCTCCTTTGCCAGGATAGCTGTCAGTCCATTTAGCCCAACTTTAGATAGGCGATAGGAGGGAGCCAACGGGTAGTAATCGCTTCCTAGTGACGTGAGAGAAGCCATTTCAGTTGAGATATTGACGATTCTCCCGTAGTTTTGGGCTTTCATCAGCGGCAGCAGGGCTTGAATCATTCGAGCAACCGCCAGCACATTTGTTTCAAAGGTTGAACGCACTGTTTCTAGCTGAACGGTGAGTAGACTTGCTTCTTCGGGTTGTCCAGTTGGGTTAACTCCCGCGTTATTCACTAAAATGTCGGCTCTGCCGTAAGTTTGCTGCAACCAGGTTGTGAACTGCTGTACACTCTCATCACTCGTGACATCCAGCGGATGAAAATCGACCTGAATATTTTCCTGAAATAGTCGCTGCTGAGAGGTACGGCCGTCTTGCTCTTTACGGCTGGTCAAGATGACTTGAATTTCCTTTTGAGCCAATTGACGGGCGATCGCATACCCCAGCCCCTTGTGACTGCCTGTAACCACTGCAACTCTTTGCGCCATAGTTATCAAATGCTGATTGAATTTGCTATACCGTTACCGTAACAACCCTTAAACTAGTGAACAAGATGATTTTTTAGATGATTAGTATTAATGAGGTCGATAAATTTGGCAGCGATTGATCTAAACCTGCTGGTTGCCTTTGAAGCCTTATGGGAGCAGCGCAGCGTCACTCAAGCCGCTGAACAGCTTCAAGTTGGGCAGCCTGCCATGAGTGCATCGCTGAATCGGTTGCGGATTTTGTTTGAAGATGAGTTATTTGTGCGGTTGGGGCGACAGATGCAGCCAACGCTCAAAGCTCAGGCGATCGCCCCTGGTATTTTGGCAGCACTGCAACAGATTCGCCAAACGGTTACTGTGAGTCGGACATTTGAACCTGCGACCAGCGATCGCACCTTTGCCATTGGCAGCTCAGATTATACCAGTCTAGTTTTAGTGCCGCCGCTGCTGGAGTTTAGCCGTCAAACTGCACCATCAGTCAACTTTCACATGATTGGTTATGAGAAAGACAGCATGGGTGAGTTGCTAGAACAAGGCGTAGTTGAAGTTGCCTTAGGCGTTTTTCCAAATCCTCCCCGGCAAACGGTTTGGGAACCTATTTTCACCGAGCGGTTTGTTGGAATTGCCCGTCAGGGACACCCCAGCCTGAAGTATGGAACAATGGATTTAGCAACCTTTGCTTCTCTCTCTCATGCGCTGACAACGCTGCGGCGAGACAGTATGGGTGAAATTGATAAAGCGTTGAATGAGCAGAAGTTAGCGCGTCGGATTGCCTTGACGACTCCTCATATGTTGATTTTGCCGTGTGCGATCGCTTCCAGTGATTTGGTTGCAGCAGTTCCTCATCGTCTCGCTCTGCGGATGTCCGATATTTACCATTTGAAGCTAATTTGAACTTCCAGTCGAAACTAAACCCTGGACCGTTTCGATGGTATGGAGCAAACTAAGCGCTCAAGATGAGGCAGTTCGCTGGCTGCGCGATGCTATTAAAACTGTGTCAGGACTCACGCAACCCGAATGCAGGATCAAGCAGTCTCCAGCCTCACAAGGGGCTTAAGCCCTTGTTCTAGAGATGTGTGCAACTGGGCGTTCACTGACACGATCAAAGGAATATAACCTGTACAGGACTTCCAAAACACAGTCGCAGTTGGGCTTGGGCATTGCCGCCACTCACTGCAACCTCAACCCAACCGTGACTCCCTACTAGCGCCAGTAAATGCCCTGCAGGAGTATCTGCATAAGTATGTTTTCCTGGAATCGTCATTTCACCAATTGCCACTGACCAACTTCTATCCATCACTTCATTTTCAGGAATGTTGGTGATCAGGTTGCCAAAGTGATCGATGTGCTGAATTGTGCCTGCGATCGCCCCTTCCATTTTGGTACAGGCAACTAATGGTATTCGTTTGAGCGAAGTTAAATCAATCGCAGTTCCAAGCTTTTCCAGAGCAACGCCCGATGCAAGATGCGCCCCAACTGGAGCAAAAATGTCGCGTCCATGAAAAGTTGCGCTTGGTTTGGAGGTGCGCCAGTAATTAGGGTTCGTTAGCTCAACCGCAGCGATCGCCAAATGCTGGTCAAGAATGCCGCTAAACAAACCATTATCTGGCCCAACCAAGAAACCATCTTGAAGCTGAACGGCGATCGCCCTCCTCTCACTTCCCACACCCGGATCAACCACCGCGATGTGTGCGGTTCCTGGGGGAAAGTATGGATATGCATTCATCAGGTGAAATCGCCCTGCCGTGATGTTTTGTGGTGGAATCTGGTGAGTCAGGTCAATGATGGTCAGAGTGGAGTTGACTTGGGCGATCGCCCCCTTCATCATCCCAACATAAGTATCTTGCAAACCAAAATCAGTCAGCAGTGTGACAAACTGCCCCAGCAACATCTCACTCATACAGCCTCCACGTAGCGGCGATAAGTGTAACCGAAATGTGGCGAACAGGCTCTATAGTGGTAGCCATTTTGATTAGGACATTTTAGTGGCACGGCTGAGTCGCGCCACCAAAATGTCTATGTCCTAGCCCAGCTGACTACAGCTATACAATCTGCTGCAATAGGGAAATTCGTTAAGGCTAGAGAGGATTGCCACACTGAGCCTGTAGTTGGCTTTCTGACAAACCAAAGTTCTGCTGGCGACAGAGCAGCACTTGTGCCATGCGCTGCTGAACATAGAAGCGGTGAGCAAACCAGCCAAGAGGCGCACCCAGAAGAATCGTACCAAGAGCGACACCAATCAGCAAACTGTTAAACAAATCTCGCCGTCGAATGCGTTCTCTCTCTTGATGAGCATGATCTGGGGTAGCAGTTGAATGTTTCATCGAACTCATTTAACAGGACTATCTTTACAGCTAATCAATGAAAACTTGAAACTTCATCTCCCTTAATGATGAAGCTGTTTCACGCTATGGGTAGAACTTGAAGACTCTTGAGAAGACGCTATAGTGCCAATTCAATTTGAGCTTACACAGAATGAACCCTAGTGGAACTTATAGCCATTTTCAGATAGGTAAACCATAACGCTAGGGGCGGTTCGCGAACCGCCCTTACCAAGATTTGTGGTTTATCCAAGTGAAAATTGCTGTAAGCCCCTTGTTCAGTGCAACTTTACAAGGAGTTTTTGTCTAGCAAACTTTTAGAAGATTTAGCGAGCGCGTGTTGTACAACCCGCGTCACCATAACTTGTCTACTCACTCACTTTTTGCAAACTGGACAGATTAGTTTAGACAAGCAGTGTATCATCTTGCGTGATGTTGATTAATTGCATGAGTGACGGTTAGTAATAAAGGCAAACCTCTAGGCTTAGGTTTTCTCCCCCCGGATCGAGTGCTTCCATCACACCAGGCGTAACGTCAATAATTCCCCAGCCTGGATTGTAGTCATTAACCTCAACAGTTATTTCTAGTCCATTATCAACATTTTGAATCACGACAAGGGTGCCATTAGGGATATAGCTAGAAGCTGCCGTGTGTGCGCCCGGATCAAATGATTCACCACTACTAGTGACTTCACCCGTATCGTAGTAGGTTGCGGTGCCACATTCTCCCTGCGCTTGAGCTGGTGCTGCCAATCCGCTGAATGAGAAGATTAGGAGAACTCCGCTAATAAAGTTCTTGCACTTTTTCGATTGCAGTTGAGAGCTAAGCGACCGACAGCAACACAGTATAGGGCAAGCCGCTATACGAAGGGGGTGATTTTGCTTCATATCCAAAAACTAATAAAACAACACCTGACGAGGCAAACAACAAAGGGCTGAAAGCTATAGTACATGACTTAGCTTCTCAGCCCTGAGATTCATTAGCTTAAGTTGCAATGCCCTCGGTTGAAAGGACTGCTCTGGAGGCTATCGAACAGAAGCAGCTAGCTGGTCTTGAATCCGACTCTTAACCTGCTTGAAGCGAGTTGCCAATTGCTCTTGCTGTTCATCAGAGCAGTTGTTGCGGATTGCCGCAAACATAGTGCTTTCTTCTTGACGAACATGATCCATGACAATCTCTTTGAGTCGATCTACTTTGGATTTAAATTCAGGGGAAGAAGAACTGGTGTTCTTAATGTCATCCAAAATGGCCTTCATCTGAGCCTGTTCGTCGTAAAGCTCTTGTGTATCGCTCTCGCCATAGAAAGGACGCACCGCCGGATAAACAACCTCTTCCTCGGCTTCGGAGTGAGCAGTCAGGTCTTTGTAGATCTGACCAAAATACTCTTGGATTTTCTGAGGATCGTTACTGCCTGCAATCTCCATGAACAGAGTGTTTACCTTTTGGTGATCCATCCGGATGATGTCCTGGATGTTCATGTCAGATTTGTCAGAGCTTTGAGTGACGGCGCTACCCACCACTCCACTGAAAGCGGCGATCGCATCTTGAACGCGACCCCACAGACCTTGATCAGGCTCTTTACCAGTCAGTTCGCGGACACCAATCACCTCCAAGATGCCCTTAAGCTGCTCCTGATGAGCGCGGTTTTCAAAGTTAACAGTGTTGAGAGGTGCGATCGCCGCTTCAATGTCTGCACCAACTACCTGAGCGCACTTATGGATCAGCAAACCCATCATGGTTTGAGAATGCTTCAACAACTCATGCTGAGCTACTTTTTCTAACAGAGTCAGCTCAGAACCTTGCATCAGCCGCTGAGTTTTCTCAATCATCTGCTGAGTTGTTTGCTTAGGTTCCGCCTTGTTACCATACTGAACGACAACCGTTTCCAGAATACCTTTGTTCTTCTGGTCATCCTCAAGCATATTTTGAAAACGCTTGCGGAGTTCAGCGTCAGAAACAGCAGTTAAAAAGTTCTGTTCATTAGAAATCAATAGATCTTGCAGAGCCAGCATTTCTGCCAACTTCATAGCAATTGCAGAGCGTTTTGTATCTTCTAGAGATGTTACCATTGTCGTTCTCCTTCTCTTGCACAATTGAGATGTGCGTTCTTACTAGAAGGTGACATTCACTGATAGTAACTTCATCATCCTTTTGACTGACTGTACTATCAGCCTTTAGTCATTAAGAGAAGATATTTGAAAGTGCTAACGTTGCAATGGCAGATAGCGCAATGGTAGACAGTGTTGCCGATTGGGTTTGAATAATCTAATTAACGGGTCGGACTACAAGTCTGCATCTGTTTCATTCTCAAAACCCGATTGCATTTCGGCTACTCTGGCCTGCGCCTCATCTGCTCGCTCTTGTGCCTCATCTACTCTAGCCTGCGCTTCATCTGCTCTAGCCTGCGCCTTATCTGCCTGCTCTTGCAAGGTATCAACCCGACCCTGGATCTTCTCGATTTGACTTTCATCAGCATCCAGGTTGGCTGACCGTTCAGCAGACTCTTGCTGAACTTCGTTGGCTTTCTGCTGAAGTTTACTTGCCTGCGCCTGTGCGGCATTTGCCATCTCTTGAGCTTTGTTGGCTTTGATTTCAGCCAGAGCTGCTCTAAACTGAATGGCGTTTTGTCTCAGTTCTTCAACGCTAGTTTCAGAAGCTTCAGCCCTAGTTTTGAGCAGCTCAATTTCCTGCTGAAGTTTGGCAATTTCGTTCTTGGTTTTTTCGTCTTCCGCAATCATGGAGCCGAGTTCAGCAACGATCGCATCTAAAAAACTTTGAGTGTCCATCATTAGAGTCCTCGTGCCTGCTCTATCTTCAAACTACTCGTCAGACGTTACTGCCATGATTCTACAGGTAGGGGCGCGTCACCGTATCAACTCCTGATCGAAAGCAACTCTATCGCTGGAGCCATTGAGAAGTGCTTCTAGAAGATGATTAGATATAGGAATCTGCGGTAGATCGCGAACAGTTGGCAAAGTCCTATTTTATCTAAGCAAGCAGGCAGCATCTAGCTATGACAAATTCTCCTCCCCCGCCTCCAGGTTCTACTCCACCTTCTGGCAGACCGCTTGGCTTTGATGAACTGATCGGCATTTTTGTTGCTTTTTTGGCGATTGGCACCATTTTCTTTTGGTCAATGGGTCGTCGAGAGCAGGGCTTTGCCTTACTAGATTCACAACTGTTGCCGCAACGCTCGGATACTTCGGCTGAGGGCGATCGCCAGGAAGACCTCTCTACAGAGCAAGCCGAACCCGATCGTCTCACTCCCTTTGCGGTAGTGCCTGGGCTAGAGCCTCAGCGGGGTCGTCAGTCTAACATCGTTGTGATTCCAGCACCTGCCAGGGAAGCCGCAGAAAGCCGCCGTGCCGCCGCTGTGCCGCTGGATGCTGAACGGGATGACCTGGATGAGCCACAGGTAGGGGCGATCGCTCCCCTCCCGGTCGATCCCCCGACTGCTGCACCAGATGCTTTACCCGCTGGAGAACCGATTGAGTTTACTGACGTGCCGTCTGGTTTTTGGGCGCTGCCGTTTATCTCAGAAATGTCTGCGCGAGGCGTTATCAGTGGGTTTGAGGATGGCACCTTCCGACCCGACCAACCCATTACACGCGCAGAGTTTGCAGCGATGCTGCAGGAAGCGTTTGGGCAAGAACCTGAAGAGCGATCGGCTCCGACCTTTAATGATGTGCCTGCCGATTTTTGGGCTAATTCGGCAATTCAAAAGTCCTACCAAATCGGCTACCTGGAGGGCTATCCGGGAGATATATTTCAGCCAACTCAACAGATCCCCAGAGTGCAAGCACTGGTTGCACTTGCAACAGGGTTAGGGTTAAACGAGTCTACTGATCTGGCTGAAATTGAGCAAATTTATCAGGATACGGACGAAATTCCCGATTATGCTAGAGGTAAAGTAGCCGCCGCAACGGAATCTGGTCTGGTCGTCAATCACCCCAATCCCCAAACGCTAGAACCTAACCAAAACGCCACGAGAGCCGAAGTTGCAGCATTTATTTACCAGGCACTCGTTGAAGCAGGAAGAGTTGAACCCGTTGAGTCAGAGTTTATTGTGCAGCCGTAAGGTAAATTTCCCTTAAGTAGCTGCGTGTCTACAAACTTTGACCTTAACCTCGCCCTTAGTTAGACGCATGATTTGGGGGGGCTTGCGCTAGCCTGGAAGAAATGTAGAGTAGAGGAAACTGTTGTGGTTACTACCTTATCTGCACCCCAAACCATTGAAGCGGTGCTGGGTGACGAGGCGGAGGATTTGCTCACCCATCGCGCCAAAGTTCCTAAGGATATGCTGCATCTACCTGGGCCAGATTGGGTAGACCGAATTTTTGCTCAGACCGATCGCTCTCCTCAGGTTCTTCGCAGCCTCCAGCAGCTTTACTCGTCTGGACGTTTGGCAAACACGGGCTATCTGTCAATTCTGCCTGTTGATCAGGGAATTGAACATTCCGCTGCGGCATCGTTTGCACCGAACCCGATGTACTTTGACAGCGAGAATATTGTGAAATTGGCGATCGCCGCCGAATGTAATGCTGTCGCCACCACCTTAGGCGTTTTAGGCAGCGTTTCCCGTAAGTACGCCCACAAAATTCCCTTCATCCTTAAGCTCAACCACAACGAACTGTTGACCTACCCCAACCAGTACGACCAGATCATGTTTGCCTCTGTCGAGCAAGCCTGGAATTTGGGCGCAGTCGCAGTTGGGGCCACGATTTATTTCGGTTCGCCTGAGTCCACTCGGCAGATTCAGGAAGTTAGTCAGGCGTTTGCCCGTGCCCACGAGCTAGGTATGGCAACGATCCTCTGGTGCTATTTGCGAAACAGCAGCTTTAAGCAAAATGGCACAGATTATCATCTCGCTGCTGACTTGACCGGACAGGCAAACCATATCGGCGTGACCATTGAAGCAGATATCATCAAGCAAAAGCTACCTGAAGTAAACAATGGTTATGGCGCAGTCGCCGAAGCTGGCAAGAACTACGGCAAAACCGACAAGCGTGTTTACTCAGAACTCACCACCGATCACCCCATTGACCTGACGCGCTATCAGGTACTCAACTGCTACGCTGGGCGCATGGGGCTAATTAACTCTGGCGGTGCTTCTGGCAAAAATGACTTTGCTGAAGCCGTGAGAACAGCGGTGGTTAACAAACGGGCTGGCGGCTGTGGCTTGATCTCAGGACGCAAAACCTTTCAACGTTCGTTTGAGGAAGGGGTAAAGCTATTCCACACAATCCAGGACGTGTATCTATCGTCTGAAGTTACGATCGCCTGAAGGACATCCTATATTTCCTGGTTCCCAAGCTCCAGTTTGGGAACCGCTCCAGTGAAGGTGCTAGCTTCCCTTTCCTTACCGCCGCCGCTCCTGTAGTTTGCGGTAAACCGCTCGAATATCGACCTTGTGATGCGCCAAAGCAACGAGCGTGTGATAGAACAGGTCAGCGACTTCGCCTGCGATCGCGTCTGGATCGTCATCCTTACAGGCCATCACCACTTCCGCGGCTTCTTCCCCAATTTTTTTGAGAATTTTGTTGTCTCCCCCCGCTAGCAGCTTGCAGGTATAGGAATCGGGGTTGGGATGGTCACGGCGATCGCAAATTACCTCATATACCTGAGACAACGTGTCCGCAGGCGGTGCTTTCACCGTGCCATCTATCCGGTGAAAACAACTGCGCTCTCCGGTGTGGCAGGCAATATCGCCAATTTGCTCTACACCAACCAGCAGCGTATCGCTATCGCAGTCATATCGCAGCGATCGCACCTGCTGTAAATGTCCCGAAGTTTCACCCTTATGCCACAGGGCTGAACGCGATCGGCTCCAAAACCAGGTTTCTCCAGTCTCTAAGGTTTTTTGCAAGGATTCTCGATTCATCCACGCCATCATTAGCACTGTCCCATCCAGATAATCCTGCACAATCGCGGGTACTAGTCCCTGCTCGTTGTACTGAATTTGTTCAACGGGAATCGCCAAGTCGGGAGAATTAGATTGGCTTGCTACTAACATGGGTCTGTCAAATTTGTACACGCCACAGCTTCATTATCCATTCTTTCCAACTAATTCGCGGCTGTTGGAATTATTCAATTGAGTCGAGCAAAAGTTGCCAAACTTCGTTGAGTAAATCTTCCGAAAGGTTCGGGGTGGGCTGATGGTCGTCTTGTTCGAGTAGCTCTAGCTCGTCGCTGCAAAACTCTAGAGCAATTCTGACTTTGCCTTTGTACAACCCTCTGTCAGGGCTTAAAATTTCGCATTCGATGCCATTAAACCAGTTTTCGCTGAGTTCAATCTGGCTTCGCATGGCTTCAACCCATTCAGAGACTTCAAAAGCGGTGTGTCCAGAAATCAATGTGTCGCTTTCACTAACATAAACGATCGCATTTTGTTCAAGTGGCTCAAATTCTTGATTCATACTAATACCTACTAGTACCTACTACAGACTTTCAGGCGTTGCTTAATTCGGGTATGAATGGGTGTGTGGCGGCTGCGTCGTCACACACCCATTCGTACCTAAACCAGCAATCCCGACTTTCAGGCTGGTTTGATTCAGTATTCCCAAGCCTGAAAAGGCGTAGCAGTTTGCTTAAACTACAAAACTGGTGGCTTCTCCCTGGGCTGCCTGCCAGCTTCGAGCGTCGTAGTAAAGATCTTCAAGGGAAATGCTGTAAAGGGCATCTTTTAGCTTTTGGTGAAGCCGATGCCAGAGACTAAAAGTCACCCAATCTTCTGCCTGATTAGCTTCAGGAGAATGGTGCGGCAGTGGTTCAATAGTTTCACCGACAGCTTCGAGAATTTGCCCTAGAGAAATGTGAGCAGGCGATCGCGCCAGTCGATATCCGCCCTGGGCACCCCGAACCGATTCCACCAGTCCGGCTCGACGTAACTCAATCAATAGTTTTTCTAGATAGGGAGCGGGGAGTTCTTGTCGATGGGCGATCGCCTTTACGGATGCAGTTTCTCGTTGAGGCTGCAAACTCAGGTCAAGCATTGCTTTGACGCTGTAGTGTCCGCGAGTGGTTAGCTTCATCTTTGCTCCAAAATATACAGCTTCACATAACAGTCTTACAGCTGATTTAAGACGAGTGGGCTGTGAGCGCACCCCTCCGAGGTGCGCTCACAGCCCGTTTAGGATTGCTATAGAAACGGCATCAATGTTTAGACAGGATTTAGATGATCTGTCCTCCAAATTTGCTGTATGAGAAATTTCTTATCTATATTCAGTGCCATTTAATTTAATCTGCCTCACCGTACTGGAGATTTCTATGGATGAATGCCCGGTTGTGATGAATCCCTTACAAGAACGGTAGTTGAATGTTTTAGAGCATATCTCGCGTACAAGGGACACGCTCTAAAACACTCAGCTTCATATATAGCAATCCTATTTGATTTGTGAAAAAGATGATTTGTGAAAGTGCCCGCCCTCCGGGCGGGCACTTTCACAAATCATTTAGGATCGCTATAGGAACGGTATTGTATTTATATTCAGTTTGAGAAGACTAATCAAAAAGACTACGTTCCAATACCAACTCAGTGAAAAAAACGACTCTAGCAGTGTAATATGGTTTCAAATGCTGATGTAAAGCTGCATCTTTAGATTTCCCAGCAACTATCAGCCACCGGGTTACGACACAAACTCCTTGTTGATTAATTCAGATTCAAGTTGATGAGTAAAAAGAAAAAGATCGAACCTCTGATTGGCGAAGCGCTTCTTGCGAAAGTCAAGGAGCTAGAACATCTGAGTAAAGAAGAAAAGGCTAGAGAATGCGGCTATTACACCGTTACCAAAAACGGCGTAGAGCGGGTAAACATGATGAAATTCCTGAATGCTCTAATTGATGCGGAAGGAATTCAGCTTGACGGTAAGCAGAGCAACAATGGACGAGGCGGACGTAGCGCTAGCTACAGAATCAGCGTCCAATCTAACGGCAACTTGCTAATTGGCTCGGCTTATACCAAACAAATGGATCTAAAACCTGGAGATGAATTTGAAATTTCTCTGGGTCGCAAGCATATTCGTCTAAAGCAGCTAGACGGAGAGTTGGTAGAAGATTTTGACGAGTAAGTTTGTCCTCACTGGAGAAGATAGCTCATGGAAGCTTTAATCTTCTGAGATCGCTCAGAATTCTCCTTTGATGACAATTTTGCGATCGCCCCATAGGTGCTTACAGTCAGTTAGCGATCGCCTACAAATTGGTTTTGCTGCTTCAAGAGATTAGCTTGGGCATAGAGACAAATTCTTGCAGTCAAGGTTGTCCCCTTTGAGCAATGCCTGAAATTTTGCTATCGCTATCTCTAGCGCTTTCGAGGGGTACAGGCTTTGCTTTCAGGTCCTAACGACGCTGCAAACTAGCACCGCTGCGTTTTATAGCTGTAGCCGTGAGGGTTAGGGCAAAAGAGGGGAGGCAATCCTTCCCTCTGATTTTTATGCAAAATGAATAGATGCTTAAACTGGAAGTGTAACGCTATGTTTCTTCCACGCCATGCCCCTGCAACCGACTCAACGTACCAAGCTAGACGATTCAGACGATACGCTGTTTTACGACTATCCGCGCTTTGTCACCCATGTTGATGACAGCTTCATTCAACAACTGACTGACCTCTATCGGCAGCGCCTCAAACCCCAGACGCGCATCTTTGACATGATGAGCAGTTGGGTTTCTCACCTGCCGGAAGAGGTGACGTTTGCTCATGTTGAGGGGCACGGCATGAACGCCGAAGAGCTAGCGCATAACCCTCGGCTAGACCATTACTTTGTGCAAAATTTGAATCAAAAGCAAAGTTTGCCGCTGCCTGACCAATCTTTTGACGCAGTTTTGAATACGGTTTCTGTACAGTATTTGCAGTACCCCGAACAGGTTTTTGCCGAAATCTATCGCATTCTCAAACCTGGCGGACTCTGCATGATTAGCTTTTCTAACCGGATGTTTTACCAAAAGGCAATCCAGGCGTGGCGGGATGGCTCGGAGGGCGATCGCGTTGAGCTAGTCAAGCGCTACTATGCCTCCGTGCCGGGGTTTAGCCAGCCAGAGGTAGTGGCAAATCAGTCCTCAACGCCCAGTTTTCTGCAAATGTTTGGCATTGCTGGAGCCGATCCCTTTTATGCAGTGATTGCTTCACGGCAGTCTTAGGACGATTGGAAAGATAATGAACGGCTATCTGTAGGGGCGTTTCGCGAAACGCCCCTACGGGGGGATGGATGCTAAATCTGGTTGTCCATTTCATTCAGGATTTGAGTGGCGATCGCACACAGTTCTGCATGAAAAGTGCCGTTACTGGCGATCAAGCAGCCCCATTGATTTACATCACCCGTGTTGTATTGCAGGGGCGTACCGTCAGCATGGGTGAATTTTCCGCCTGTCTCAGTCAAAATTAGCTCTGGGGCTGCCATGTCCCAATCTTTGGGAGCCGACTTGCCCGAAAGCGAGAAGTAAACGTCGGCTCGTTGCTCCACGATTGCCGCAATTTTGCCGCCAACGCTGCCTACCTGAATCTGATTCTGACAGGGAAGCTGTTGCAGCAGCCGATTAAAGCGTTCGTCTCGATGGCTACGGCTAACCACCAGCTTCAAATCTTCTATCTGGCTTTGCTCAGAGACTCGCAATGGACGGGTAGCACCGTCAGGCGTTTCAACGAACGCGCCACCGCCTAAAGTTGCGTAATAAAGTTTTTCTAATTCAGGACAGGTTACTACCGTCAACACGGGACGACCTTGATAGGTCAAAGCCAGATGAAAGGCATATTCTCCGGTTTTATCGATAAAGTCGCGGGTGCCGTCGAGCGGGTCAATGATCCACACCCATTCATGGGCGATCGCCACCGCTTTGGCCTTGTAGGTTTCCTCGCTCAAATAGCCGAAGGTTTCTGTCCCTAAAGCCGCTTGCAGCTTTTCTAATACATAGTGATTAACAGCAAGATCCGCTGCCGTCACGGGGCCATCTTTTTTTTCCTGAACTTCAAGCTCACGCTCACTGCCGTCTTGCCAGGATTCACCCCGATAGTATGACCGCAAGATCTGTGAAGCTCCCCAGCCCAAAGTACGGGCGATCGCCAAAATATCTTCAACCGGGGTTCCTGCAATGGATTGTAGGCTTTGCACTCAAATTTCCTCAGTCAATATGAAAGGGTTAGGGGCGATCGCTCCGCCATTGAGGGTCTGAACTCCATCATCCCAATTCAAAACTGCATCATCTGAGATCTTGCATCAGATTGGTCTGTTCCCCAACGCCCCGCCTTGAACTCAAGTTCAGGCTCATAGCTCAAGTCAGTTGAAACTGACTCAAACATCTATCAGAGGCTCATTCCAACTCGTTTTAACGAGTTTTAGCTTTGAGCCTGAGATTGATCTCAAGGCTCTAGTGCAATGCCTCTTGCTGCTGGTGCAAGATCTCAGCCAATAAGGGACGGCGTACCGTTCGTTCAGGATGCAAGAAACACAACTGTCGCGTTTAGGGCTACAATCTCCAACTTTTCAAGTAGATTAGTTTGTGTTTCTTAGGAGTCATCCCAGTTCCAAACTACGTCATTCTAGTTCTAAACTGCATCATTAAAGCTTTGAACTGGTTCATTCCAGTTTCAAACTAAATCATTCCAATTCCAAACTCCATCGTTGCCGCTCAGAGCTAGGTTATTGCAGTTGCGAACTCTATTATTTGAGTTGCGAACTGCATCATTGGGATTCTAAACTACGCCGTTGCAGTTTTTAAGCTTAGATGCGCTCTTCGCCAACTTTAAATTCGCCCCAGAGATTACAAGGCTTCCAAAACAAGCGGTTTTCAGATGTAAATCCACACTTCTCGTAGAACCTGATTGCAGTTTCATGGGCGACTGTAACAACCGTGATGTCATCTGCTCCACCAACTGCATCTCGAATACGAACCAGTAATTCTCCTCCTATTCCTTGTCTTACATACGCTCTATCTACTCCAAGGTCTGTGACAAAGAGAAAATAGACGAAATCTGTAATACCAAAGACTATACCAATCAGCTTCCCTTCATTATTTCTAGCGGTGACAGCAACTGACCGAGTAGATAAGAGCTTCCTTACCCTCTCCTCGAAACGTTCTTTAGGATATTGCCCCCCAAGATCAGACCTTCTCAAAAAGTCGTAATACTCCTCAAAAGATAGATTTTCGTTCTCTCGATATTCAATCATGTTCACTTACTCAACAGCACACAAAAGCTTTAGTGCTGCAATTGCTAAGAATTACAGCCCTTCTCACTTGCGTTAATTAAACCCAATACCCAGAATTTACCAGGTTGTAGCTTAACTCGTCTAAAAACACTGTAATTCAATCCAACTTTGCCTTCATCCAGATCCGAGTGCCAAACGATTCACAGGCTTTAGCGGCGATACGGGCTGAAGCGGCGATCGCCTGCTCAAACCCAAGCCGCAAGATGTAGTGACAAAATGCGCCGTGAAAAATGTCTCCTGCCCCCAAAGTATCTACAGGACGAATTTGAGGCACCGGAATTAAACTGATGCCGCTTTCGCTGAAAGTCTGAATTGGCTTCTCACCCTGAGTGATTGCAATGTGGGAAATGCCCAAATCGGTCAGATAAGCTAAAACCTCTTTAGCGGTAGAGCAACCCGGTGGATGAAAATTGCTTGAGCAAATCACATAATCTGCCAGAGACAGAACTTTTTCAAATCCAGGCTTCCAACTTCCACCATCAATTACAACGGAAATTTGATTAGCTCTTGCGCGTTGAGCAATTTCTCGCCCGACTGCCATCTGGTGTCCGTCGATTAGCACGATATCAACGCCGGATAGCGTATCTGATGGAATGCGATCGCCCAACGCCTGCTCCATTTGCTCCAGACTAGCCTGTAACCGGACTGCGTTGAGGGAAACGACCGCCCGTTCTCCAGTTGTCTGGGTGACAATAATCGAAGAGGTGGGAAGAGGTGCCGTCTGTTGAGGGTTTAGGTCGGCGATCGCCACCCCCCATTCCTCAAGCTCTGCCAGCACTAGCTGATTGATTGGATGAGTGCCAAAAATGCTGAGTAGGGTGGGGCGATCGCCCAGATAGCCAAACGCAACCGCCGCATTCGTCGCTGGGCCACCCGCCGCGACGGTGTAATCGAGTGCCACAATTTTCTGATTTTGGGTTGGCAATGCCTCTGTCAGGTAAATCAAATCCAGAGTTGCCAGACCCACAAACAGTCCGTGTTTACTGTTAACCATTTGTCTATCTGCCTTGAAGGATTGCTCGTTACCAAGCTCCAGCTTGGTAATGCCACTTGAAAGCTCCAGCTTTCTACAAGCTAAAAGGGAAGCTGGAGCTTCCACAAACGGTTCCCAAGCAGGAGCTTGGGAACCAGATCAAATAAAAGAATTGGGGACATTTCCTATGACACAGGAAATATCCCCAATTCTTCTAAAGGGCGATCGCCCCAAAAGATCTGCGACTTCTTTAAGAAGTCACAGATCTGAGTTGAATGTTGCTGACTTATGGAGCCAATGCACTGCCGCGCAGCAGACTACCAATCGTCTTAGCGGTAATCTTAAGCTGCGTGATCGGGTTCGCAGGAACCACCGTCTTGTATAGATAGCTATCAAAGGTAAGTTTCTGCACATCAATGTCAGCGCACATTTCCACAAACGCCTCACGGGTCGCATCAGAGCGATAGAAGACGGTTTGCAGCAGGTCGAGAACCTTGTAGGTCAAGCCGTACATCTTATCCCACCGCTTCAGGTAAACCTTCAGATCAGCTTCTGTGGGAATGCGCTCACCGTTTCTAGAAAACTCCACGATCGCCTCAGCGCACATCCGAGCAGATTTCGCCGCAAAGTAAATCCCTTCACCCGAAGACTTGGTGACGGTACCCGCCGCATCGCCCACCAGCGCCACCCGACCCACCACCCGGCGCGGTCTGGGATGCTCTGGAATGGGATGCGCTTCGACTTTGATGATTTCGCCGCCTTCCAAACGCTTTGCAGCACGGGCACGAATGCCTGCCTGGAGCTTTTTAACGTCGGCTTTGTTCACCTTCATCGTGCCAGTGCCCACCGCAACGTGGTCATACTTAGGGAAAACCCAGGCGTAGAAATCGGTGGAGACATCATCTCCCACGTACATTTCTGCCAAGTCCTGGTAGTATGCCATCTTGTCTTCGGGCAGGCGAATCCGCTCCTGGAAGGCGATCGCATAGTTATAGTCACCCGCGTCAATCGCCTTGGCAATCCGCGAGTTTGCGCCATCTGCCCCAATCACCACATCGACTTGCAGGGTTTTAGCGATGCCCTCCAGGTTGCCGTTGGAATGGTCGGCATAGTGGAGCGTGTAGGGGTCAGTGCTGTTTGAGGGGATTTCTAGCGCGTGAACGGTGCCATTGATCAGCTTTGCGCCGAGCTTGTGGGCGCGATCGCGCAAAAAACCATCCAGCACTTCCCGCCGACACATGCCGATGTACTCATCGTCGGTCAGCGTCCCCCCAATATTGACCTCGACGTTTGACGGCGAGATCATCTTCATCTTGCGAACGCGGCGGTCGATGATTTCGGGTGGAAGATCAAATTCGCTCACCATACACAGCGGAATCGCTCCACCGCAAGGCTTCGCATTATCTAATTTGCGTTCAAATAAATAGGTTTCAATTCCAGCTTTTGCTAAAGTCTCAGCAGCGGAAGAGCCTGCCGGACCCGAACCAACCACAGCAACCCGTAGTGCCAAAGGTTTTTCTCCCATCTCTAAGGCTACGGGATGCATCGTATCACGGACTTCCAGGCGATTTTTATGTATTTCTGGAGATGTAAGCAGATTGAAATAGAGCTTAATATATCGAAATGGGGATTAGGGGGCTAGGGACTAGGGG
>Ga0224723_1000134_pt1 | contig 48490 bp, 60 predicted proteins | sample Balambano_FR2_Me_FD_161647 | JGI IMG/M metagenome (GOLD analysis project Ga0224723, IMG submission 161647) | Freshwater sediment microbial communities from Lake Towuti, South Sulawesi, Indonesia - Balambano_FR2_MetaG | ecosystem: Environmental > Aquatic > Freshwater > Lake > Sediment | place... | reverse complement strand
CCCTTATTCCTTCGTTTAGGCCCCTTGGCAGGCCCTAGGCAGGCCCCTACAGGCCCCTAGGCAGGCCCCTAGGCGGGCAGGCAGGCCCCCAAGGCCCTAGGCGGGCAGGCAGGCCCCTAGGCGGGCAGGCAGGCCCTAGGCGGGCGGGCAGGCCCCTAGGCGGGCGGGTAGGCCCTAGGGGCTCCCTAGGCCCCTATATAAAGGTATGGGCCTAGCGGAGCTTGCCCTCCACGCCGTTGTACGCCTCCTCGGAGCACGCTCCTGCCCAAGACGTAGGGCTGACGCCCAGTCCTACGCGGATCGGGACAGAGAAACGTACAAGAGGCGTCTCGCAGATCGAGATGATCCTTTCATGGACAGACGCGTCTAGCAAACGATCAAGAGGACACTCGAAGAGGAACTCGTCGTGGACGTTGGCAACGATCCTGACACTTGCATCTTCAAGGAACCGATCTGTTGCAAGAGCGACAAAACGATCCTTGATGATGTCCATTGCTCCTCCCTGGACAATTGAGTTGAACGCTTTGTGAACTGCCTTCAACGGCAAGTGCCTCCGCCTCTTGTAAGCGTTGAAGACCCATCCTCTCCGCTTGCAGACGTTTGCCGCCTCAACGGAGACACGCTTGATGCCGGGCATCCGTTCGTGGTAGGACGCGTAGATGTACGCGGCTCTTCGTTCGCACTCCGCCTCAATCTCCTCTTGCGTGAAGGACGGATGCTCCTCGCAGACCTCCGTGAGGATGGCAGGGTCACCAAGAAGCATTTGTAGCACCCTACGCTTCCCGGCTCCGAAGCCGACACCGAAGTTGATGAACTTTGCCTTCTTCCGCATCCCCTTCGTGACGCCTTCCTTTGGGACGCCGTACATGAGGGACGCGGTGAGAGTGTGGAAGTCTGTGTCCGGATCATTGACGTACGCGTCGATGACGTCTTGATCGCCAGCGTAGTGTGCGATCAGTCGGAACTCGATCTGAGAGTAGTCGCACGAGATGAAGCCGAAGCCTGGACGAGGATGTATCAGGAGCTTGGAGCGGGAGTTCTGTTGCTGGATGTTCGGATCGCGGCAAGACATGCGTCCGGTCCGCACCAGTTGATTGTAGAACGGGTGGATCACGTCCTCGGAGTCCCGCAGCTCTTGGAAGGGGACAAGAAAGAGCCCGTTGTACTGAGACTCTACGCGGTACTTCCTGATCGCACGCACCAGAGCCAAGAGCCGCTTGTTCCCGCGGACGGCGGGGAACTCCTCGTACATAGCCAGTGCCCGCTTGTTGAACGTAGGCTTACCAGTCACGTCGTGGTAAGCGAGCACGGGTAGATCGTACTTGACAACGAGCGTCTCGTAGATCCATTGTGGGCTATTAGAGAACTCTTCGCCGGCGAGTTGCGAGATGCGTGTCCCCAAGTCGATCAGGAGCTTGATCGTCCTCAGTTGCTCCTTCTTGACCTCTTGCACGTCTACGCGGAACCCGTGCATCTCCATCTCGTGCAAGACGGAGGTGAGTTGGATCTCCCTCTTGATCAGCTCTTGCATGTCTTCGGGGAGCTCCCGCTGCAAGTGCCGGTAGAGAAGTCTGTTGCCGAGAACGTCCTCGCAAGCGTACTCCCCGAGGACGCTTTGCGGGCAGTCGGCAAAGTCTTCGGACTTGACACGTGCGAGATAGGCGATCCGCTTCTCCTCGCCCTCCATTGCAAGGCCAAGCCATTCTCGGCACAGAGCCTTGAGACTGTGTCCGATCCGGTCCGTGTCTAGCATCTTCGCCAGCGTCAGAGTGTCGACGAGACGCCGATTTGCCTTTGCTCCCGTTTCTCGCCGCGTGAAGACGGCGTCGAACTTGACGTTGTGATTGATCCAGTCCCCGGAGCCCGTAACAAGATCGCAGAGCCAGCGTCTGAATGGCTCGATCTCCACAGACGGTCCGAAAGTGTTATGCCGGACAGGAACGTAGTACGCGTCTGCATGATCGTCTGCTGTGATCGCCACTCCGCAGATCTGGTCCTTCCACGGAAAGCCTCCGGCACGCTTCGGAGTGCCGGAGCGTGTCTCAAGGTCGAGAAAGATCTCCCTCGCTCCCTTGAAGTCGGGAAGCTCAGAGGCCTCGTCGATTAGGACACTGTTTTCAGAGAGGCGTAGCATGAGAGGATCCCAGCGAAGATCGGAGCAGCGAGTTCCCACACTTCGCCCTCTTGAAGGACGAAGATGCCTGCATGCGTCAGCCATTGGACGCCGCGTGGATCATGCGTCGTGAAGGACGAATACAAGACGGCGATGACGCTTTGTGACGCGATGATTGCATTGGCACAATTTGTGCAGGGCGAATAGCCAACGCAAAGGATGCCTTTCTGCGTGCGTGGGACCTTGAGAAGCAGAGCCACCTCTGCGTGGATGCAACCGCAGTTCCCGATCTCACCAGAGCACGGGCCTCCGACCGGTCCGTTCATTGCTGACGCAAGTTCCACAAGACGCCCGTCTTGCAAGCCGCAGAGAACGGCACGGACTTTCTTCCGCTTGCATCCGCACGGAGTCTCGTCCATCTTCATGACGTCGTGATACGACGCCCACAATGTGTCACGAGAGTGCATCTAGACGCATCCTCCATTTGGAGACGATCTGCCCAAGCCCGATAGCTCCGCAGAAGACAATCTGCTCACTATGCGGAACCGTGACGTCGATGCAGATGTCGGCGTACGGCACGAGAGTGTTGAAGCGAATCGCAGCCTGAGTCAAAGCGTGCTCGTCAAACATCTCGTCCTTCGGATTCGTTCTGAGATGCCGGACGTAGGCCTCTATGTTGGAGGCGTGGACGAGCACGATCAATCCACCAAGAGCACGCACCCACGACGAGACGATCTCAAGACGAGGGATCGTCAAGACGTCCCTGTGATACGCAATCCCACCGAAGTGGAATCGGTCTTGGACTACTGGCACGTCCCTCTCCAGATAGTTCCGGCGAATGATTTCCTTGTACCCTTGGAAGAAATCGAAGTCCTCCGTAGGACGCGTCATGTGGGCGTAGTGGGCTCCCATCACCCTGCAGACTTCTCTCGCCAGCGTGGTCTTGCCTACGTTGTCTGGTCCTTCAATCACTAACATTGTGGTTCTCCCAATGACGGCGGAGTGTGGGATTGAGAAGTCTCTTTGCCGCTCTGATACCTACGTCCTTCGTCGCGGCCATGAGACACAAATTGTGACCCATCTGAGCAGGAGTGCCGGCAGAAGAAAGTTCGCCGGCACATCCGGTATTCTTGCGGTTGTAGTCCTCCAGATCTACTGCCGCTTGAATCCGCTCAAGGACGTGATGCGGGTTGTAGGGCACGTAGGACATCGGAGCCACGTCGAACGTTCCTGTGTGGACTCCCGCAAGAGCACGTTGGTAGTGCTTCTCATAGAGATGCATCGAGCCAACTTGGTGATGGTAGAAGCCGAGATCGACGTCCAGCATGTTCGCTACCAGCATCTGAAGGTGGCAGAAGCAGAACACGTCGTACGGCAAACCTAGCCAAGCGTCGTTGCTCCGCATCGTGGTGATCAGATTGAGCTTCCCATTCCGCAGAAGGAACTGCAGACTGAGCGTGCAAGGGATGTCTTTGCGATTCTTCGCCCGCACGTGGATCAAGTCCGATGCTCTGAAGAGCGGAAGGACAGCCTGCCGCGAGTTCGGGTCAGCCTTGAGAGCATCCACAAGTGTCGACAGAGGCGTCATCTTGCTCAGCGTGGTCGTTGCGGATCTCCACTGCCAGTCAAGGTCAGTCTTACCGAAGATTCGTCCTCCGTACGCACCGTACGCTTCTCCGTCGTCGGCGAACTGAGCGTACTGCGGAGCGTAGTGGACGATCCGGTCTATTGTCAGCTCACCGGACATGTACCAAAGGAACTCGCCGGCAGCGTAAGACATGCTGAGACGCCGCTCGGGGTTGAACATGAAGCAGAAGGTAGGGTCCATGAGACGTCCGCTCCAGCCGACGATCTCCTTGGACGGTCCTGCTCTTGAATGAATGTCCTCCCCATCTCCAAGAATCGAATCACAGACGTCGACCCACATCTCGTCTACATAATCGTAAGTGTTCATTGCTGTTGCACCTTGTTCTTGTCGGTCAGTCTGGTTGCACGTGCGAGAATGCCTTTGATGTCAGGCGGCGAGTAGTTCGGTCCCTTGTCCCGCATCCGAAGATTGTCCGCGGTGCGGACTTGCTTGGTCATGTTGGAGCGGTGCGTGTCGATGAAGAGCTCCTTCCATGGAAGCCCGTACGTCTCAGCGAGTCCGATGACAACGTAGAGCAGGTCTGCAACGCCGTCTGCAAACCCGATCGTGTGCCCGCAGAGAGCGGCGGAGATGAGCTCTCCCAGCTCCTCAAGGATTAGATGCAGCCGATACGAGAAAAGATGCTCTTGTCCAGGCTCCTCGCCATAGACTGCCAGGAGCTTCGCCTTGTCTCGGCAGCGGCGGACATACTCGCTGTCCATGTCTCGCCAGAAGATTGGTTGGTCCAGCGGGAAGGAATGCTTCTCGTGGAATGCTCTTGGCCCGTCGAGAGCGATGAGCAGACCAGAGTTTGACAAGGTGCTGTCGTCAATCATCAGAATTTCTCCTTCTGTGAAACCTCAGCCGTCGTGGGCATGGAGGTTCTGATCCTTTTCAAGAGGTCAATGAATCCCGGTGTCTTGATGTACTCGCGTCCACTCCGGTAGACCGCGTGCTTCCTAACAAGGAAAGACAAGAACTTCTGGGCGTCTCCAGCGTCACAGTCTCCCCAGTCTTCAATGTCTGAACGTGCAATCCGATCCGTGTGAAGAATGAGTTCGCAGAAATCTCTAGGGTGCTTGAGCGAGCGGATCATCCGCTGGATCACGTCTGGGTCGACCAGCGAGACAGCGAACTGCTGAGCCCTAGAGTACTCTGCGTAGCCGAAGACCTCGTCCCCGTAGACCTTGCGGAGCCATGCCGTGATGTAGAGCACGTGCTCCTTCTTGACAAGGAGGACAGATGGGTCTTCGGGATCGTGTGAGAAGAGCCTTGCTGCAAGTGCAGCAGCGAGCCGAGCGAGCTTGAGCTTTGTAGTTCCTCGATCGATGAGCGGCAACGCGTCTGTGAACTCTTCGCAGAGCTTACTGGCCTCCTCCATTGCACAGAGCTCCGCGTCTCGTGTAAACTGGACTTGATCCGGCTTTCGTGTCCACGCCCACAAGACCAACTTCCGGCAAAGAGGCCCGGAGAACACGGGTTCCTCATTGGAGCGTTGCAGCAAGAACTCGTTGATCTCGCGAGCGTTCACTTGCCGAGACGAGACAACAAGTGCAACGTCGAAACGGCGGATGTCTTCGAGTCCTGGGATCAATTCGTGAATGGCCTCTACGCCGAAGTTGAACGCTGCCACCGCCCTGTCTGATCGCGGATTGGAGATCATCACAAGACGCGTCCTCGCATGAGCTCTGCGTCTTTCGATCTTAGGCAGTTCTGCTACGCCCGAAGACCGCATGTCCGTGAGACGTGCGATGATCTCAGGAGCTGCACCTTTCACCTCCTCCATGAAGAGCAACCGCCCGTCGTGCTGAGGGATCATTCCCCAAGTAACGATGTAGCGAGTCCCATGCTGTTGTAGCCCTCCAAGGAGTCCGGCGACGGAAGCGTTCTTACAGTCCACTCTCTCCCCGAGACCGTAGTGCTCCATGAGACGCTGGGACACCTCTGACTTACCCTGAGCAGAGTCTCCAACGACAAGAGCATTGATCCATCCACGATGAGTCTGGTCCTCAAAGCGGATATACATGGGGGAGTGATAAGCAAGATCGATGCAGAAGTGCAAGTCCGGTCGCTGGCAGATGCGTGTGACATGGAGAGACAAGTCCGTGTAGATCGCGTGCAGCCTTTCCTCAATGGGGCCACAGAACACGTCTAGGCTCTTGACGTCTTCGGCGGTGAGCGTGAACGCGGCAAGCGAGTCTTCCGTTCTCGACAGTTCGTTGAGCAGCAAGACAGCGTGCTGCGTCCTAGGATCAGGATGGACCCTGCCTTGGAACACGTAGGGCGAATTGAGGTCCGGCAGTACAGGCGAAACAATGAACGCTGGAACTACAACGTGCTCACGGTGTCCTCCTCCGATCTGGAGTTGGGGCGAGACTCTCACGTCGTAGATGTTGTAGGACGATTCGATCGTGAAGGACGCCACCTTGCACGGTGGGATACGGAGGGCCTCTCGGATGGCTTCCCGTTGCTTTGCAACGGGAGCCTCGATCATTGTCAAGAGGCCAATCGACGTACCCTTGATCGTGAGTGCAACTGTGCCGGTAGTCTCGTCCTCGTCTTCGGCTTGCACGGGACAGATGTGGCAGTTCGGCTGGTCCCTAGAACACGAGACACGGATCCGCTGAGGAACGATGTAGGGCGTCTCGTCCAGCGAGGTAAGTGTTCCGCTGAAACAGATCGTCTTCCCCATGTTCGCTGCGGACGTTGTCTCTGACAGTCGGACCTGAAGGACAGGACCCTCTTCGTCCGATGCAAGCTCTTGTGGGGTGTAGACGTCCGCAGACTCCATGAGAGCAAGGAGCTCAGGAGCCTTCGCTCCGAGCTTCCCAACGAAGTCATTGACATCCCCCTTCGGGAAGCGTGCCTTGTCTAGTGGCAGGCGGATGATCTTCACGGACGCGGCAACGTGAAAGACCTCCCGAGCGATCTTCCTAGCCGCAGCCTTCCCGCCGGAGTCGACGTCCATGCAGACGTAGACGTCCTTGTCTTTGAAACGTGCCGTCCACGCGGTTTCCCACGCTCCTTCGCCTGCCGTTGCAGACACTGCTCCGATCTTGTGCTTTGCTAGCAGTGAACCAACGACCAGAGCCTTCATCTCGCCGCCACAGATCCAGACGTTGTTCCCACGCTTGATCTGCTCTACTTGATACAGAGCTGGCTTGCTGAAACCCTTCCGGTTGAGCATCTTCTCGTGCGAAGGAGCTCCTGGCAAGTAGGCACGGATGTTGAGCACCTCCCCAGACTCGCCAAAGACAGGGATGGTGATCCGGCCGTCGTGGTAGCCGAGCTTTGCCTTGCGGATCATCTCGTCCGTCAGACCGCGATCCCGCAGAGCCTTCAACAACGGACCCGCCGAGAAGACCTTTGACGCGTACCTCTCAACGATCTCTGGCGACAGCGATCGGACTGTCTGCAGATCGTATCTCGTTCCCAGATCTGCAAGGACAACCTTGCGTTCGACGCGGGCGATGTGGGCCAAGAGCGAGACAATGTCGCCCTTCGCATTGCATCCGGCCGCGTGGCACCGCCAGAGGTTCTTCGCGACGTTCAACGACGCTGACGCTGTCTTGTCTCCGTGGACAGGACAGCAGATTCCAACCTCCTCGTCCCCCTTAGGAGTGTAATCCCACCCGGCCCGTTGCAGCTCCGCAAGAGCGTTGATCTTCTCGATAGCAATAGGCATTCTGTTTCCCGAGCAAGCCTCCCTCTGGGGCCCTCACGCCCCAGAGGGAGGGGAAGAAGAGTCCGATGATCAGAACTGTCCGTCGGTGGAGGTGGTCTCCTCCGTACGGTCGTCCCCGTCGACAGTGAGACGACGCTGATCGTAGGCATCCTTCAGCTCGAGGTACCGCGTGCGATGAGCGTCCACACGCTCAGACGAGATGGTGGGAGGCACACCAGGATGGAAGTCCAGCCCGTACCACTTCTGGTCCTTCCGGTCACGCAGAGCAGGAGTCATGCCCCAGACCTGAGCCCAGAGCGGGACGGGAATGCGAGCCGTCGCACCGTCCTGCGTCTGCACCTCCTGCCGGCGGAGCGTGATCGCGGTGATGAAGTTGCGTCCCTGACCGTGCTCCCCGCGTGCGAAGGACACCGTGACCTCAGTCCCGGCAAGATCGTGCTCTCCGTAGACAACGCCGACGAAGTTGAGATGCTCCACGTACCTGAACTGACGCTGAGCCGCAGCCTTCACCTTCGCGTCCTCGGGATAGATCTCAAGCCGGAGCTCACTGCTCTGTGCCCGTCGCGCGATGTCCGATGTCGGATCGAACGTGCGAGCGATGATCATGGGATTGGTCGTGTCCCTGCGATCGGACCACTTGCAGAACTCCACGAAGAAGAACAACGGACAGAAGAAGAACGTCTCGCCAAGAGCCGCGAGCACGCTGTCGCCGGGACGGATGACACAGGTCCCTTCGCCGAACTGCTTCTTGAGTCCGTCTTCCGACATCGCCTGGATGACCTTGCACCGCGGGACGATGACGTGCGGTTGCAGTGTCGCGAGGGACGTGTCCTCGTCGGCGTAGGACAGCCACGAGGGAGGGGTGACCTTCGTGATTCCCTTGTCGGCCTGAGTGTTGCGATCCTTTGCCATGATTGAATCCTCTGATAGGGGAGCGTTGATCCGTCCACGATGGACGGCATTAGGTCTTGCGAACGAAAGCGTGCTGCAACTCGCAACGAAGACGCGTGCGAGTCAAGAACGCTTGGTCTGTGAGACGATCGGCCACCTCTTCCCAAGACGGAGGCTGTGCGTCAGGAAAGAAGACTACGGTGCCTGCAACAATGTCTTGAGCGGTGGCAGGCCGGAGCTCACTTGCCCTAGGCATCTTGGTCTTGCCTCGGAACGTTTGCACAGTCTCAAGAAGGGCCTCCGCGTTCTTGCGGAGCCGGATGTAGTCTTCAGGTCTCATTCCGCCTCCGCCTGAAGACTGCATGGAACCGCGGATAGGTCCTGCCGATGCCGGTAGGAAGCTTCTTGCCGTCCTGCTGGAGTGCGTTGCAGAGTTCCTGCACCCGAGGCCAGTCCGGCTTGACGAGCCCAGACTCAATAAGAGTCAACGGGACGCCGATGAACTGCATGAACTGCACGTACTCAGGGCTCTTCGGAGACGGCAAGATCGCTTCGATCTTGACGTCCGGCGTTGCAGACGCAAGACGTCCTCGGATCGTCATTGCCGTGTTCGGGTCCGTCAGAGAACGCTCTGTGAGCGTGACTGCAACGACTTGACCCGCCAGAGCCGCACGGGCGTCTGCCTCCTTGCGAAGGTTGTCGAACGTCTTGGCGATCTCACGAGCGAGGAAGCCTACGTCTGCAACGTCGGGAAGCTTGGTTCCCGCCTGTTGTAGCAGCGTCGAGACGTCCGCTAGGACAGCCTGGACGCTAGCCTGCAACGAGACCAGTGAGTCGTAGAGCTTCTCAAGTCGAGCAATGGGTGTCCCAGTTGATAGTTCGCTCAGCATAAGTGCTATTCCTTGCGTCGAAGATGAGGAGGGGGAGCTTGTCGTACAACGCCGAGACAGCCGCACAGAGCAGACACAGAGTTGCTGCCTTGCCGGAGAGGCAGATCCAATCCGTGTCTGGATCGAACTTGTGCTCTTCGAGTGCGTCGCAGAACATTCGGACAGTCTCTTCTGTAGAAAGCGGATTGGCCCGTTGAGCGAGATTCACAATCTCTCCCCGCTCTCGAGCGGCAGTGAGATCGAATTGCATAACGGGCTCTGGGAAGAAGACGCGAGGCATGGGATGGCTCCTAAGAGGCTTGACTACTCACTCGCCGGCGAGTTCCGTGCTGAGGACTCGCTTGAGGATCTCGCGGACATCCTGGATTTGCAAGGCCATTTGGAGCTTGCCAACAACGCGAGCCCGGATCTCTTCATCAATGGAACCGGGGACAACGACGTCCGTGATGCGGACAGATGACTTGGTACCCTTGCGGTGAGCACGATCTTCCGCCTGCGAACGCTGCACGGCGGACCAATTGCACGAGAAGAAGATCTCGTGATCGCAATAAGTGTTCTGGGGTGGATCGGCGGTCGGCTCGTAGCCGAGCAGATTGAGTCCCGTGCCTGCCGTAGCAGGATTGCCGATGAAGACACGACAAGTAGGATCGTTGTTGAACCGCCAGACGGCTTGCTCTCGGTCATGCTCAGACGTAGCACCGTAGAAGGTGACACAGTCAATGCCCGCCTTCTTCAAGGCGGCGTCCAGGGCCTTGATGTCTTCGACGAAGACTGCCCAGACGATCGTCTTGCCGTTCGGATCGCGTCCTTCGGACTGTAGCATCTCGAGAACCGCCGCCACCTTTGGATTGAGATCGGGATCGATCTGCTCCACACGTGCGGGAGTACCCTGCTCCTCGTCCGCGTTCCAACGGACGTGCCCAGACGTGATCTGAGACAGCCGCAGGAGTTGCGTCAAGATGTGATCGACGGTGAGCGTATTGTCCATTGCCTCCTCCAGAACGATCGCGAGCTCGTCCCGCACCATCCGGTAGAACTCACGCTGCCGAGGAGTCATCTGAACTTCAAAGATGTCGTACGTCTTGTCAGGGAGAGCGAGATTCGCTTCCTTCTTCGTGATGGCGAAGGACAAACGTGCGAGACGCTCCTGAAGGAGCGGCACGCCGCGAATGCCGATGAGCCTCTGCACGCTTCCGCCTGATGCTGCCACAGACCTGAAGACACCGTGGAAGGAGCGGAAGTTCTCGAAGGACGAGAACCCAGACATGCCGTCAGCGAGGAACTCAAGCTGAGCGTAGAGGTCCATCGGAGTGTTTGTGATCGGCGTGCCCGACAAGATCATCCGCTGCCGCACGTTGGCGTCCCGCAGAGCGGCGACTGCCTTGTAGCGAGCCGTCCGCGTGTTCTTGACGTAGTGGGACTCGTCGAGCACGACAAGATCCCATGGGAATGCCTTGAGAGCTCGGAGCGTAGACACGACACTGTCGTAAGAAATGATCGCGGCAGCCCAAGAGCAGTCCTTCTCGTCCCTTGCGACCTCGATGAGAGACGTGACACGCTCGACTTCCCCGCCGCGGAGCGAGACAACCTTGCCCGGGACGGTTGCGAACTTGCCGAACTCTGCTTCCCAGTTCGCACGGAGTTGCTTCGGACAGACGATCAAGACGCGGTACATGCCTGCGGGCAGACCGAGGAAGCGTCCTGCCCGCTTGCGAGCTGCCTCGAGACAGACGCGGTTGACCGTGACGGCAGTCTTGCCGGTTCCTTGCTCCATGAAGAGAGCGGCCATCTCGCGGTTGAGAAAGGCAGACAGTCCCACTCGCTGATACGGCAAGAGTGGAAACTCGGGATGCTCGATGAAGTCTCGCGGCATCGCGGGCACGGTGCCCGCGATCTTGAACGCCGAGATCGTCTGGAGCGTCTTGGACGCTGTTGCGAAACGTGCAAGAAGGACTTCGTACCGCAGCTCCGCCTCTTGGTTGAGGAAGATGATGCGATCCTTGGGCCAACAGGACGCGATCACCAAGACGGTGAAGTCCGTGGCTCCGAACGTCCACTGTCCGTAGCCAGTAGTCTTCCGCTCTGGGATACGCTCCGCCCACGTCCTCGCGGCGGAGTTAGACGGCACCGCGTACGGAGAGGAGCTGAAGTCCCGTCCGGCAACGCGGATGCGAGTAGAGGGAACGTCCTTCTCAGGATCGAACGGATGCATCCGCCGTGCCTGAGCAACGAACCGTCCGCGATCGTCCGTCTCGAGCGTGAGCCATTCGTCCTCGCGGAGGTGGATCGGACTCAGCAACGCACCCGTCGCCTCACTAAGAGGCTCGAGAACACGTTGCATGGACGCTTCGGAGAAAGGAAGGCTGAGCTGGGATGCTGTAGTCATTGGAGGATACTCCTGTTGCTGTTTCTTTGAGTGTGGATCAGGACCGGGGACCGAGGATGTCTGTGAAGAGACACTCGAGAGCGTCAAGAGAAGCCATGAAGGACACGTCCTGGTTCCACGCGATGAGAGCCGCGTGAATCTTTGCGAGGGACGTCTTCTTCATGTTGATGGGCGTCTCGTCCTCGAGAAGACAATCCCACGTCCCGCCGACACGGCGTGTGAGAGTGAGACAGACTTCTCCCTCATGCTCCCCCGTCTCGTTGACGGCTTGAAGGAAGCACGTGTAGACGTTGTCCGTCCTGTCAATGACGATCTCGTCGCCGACAGAAGACTGAATGGTAATAGTGGGAACTGGCACGGTTTGTGCTCCTACTGTTGCGGTTTCTGTTGCTTTGTCAGCACCGTTGCTGACTACGTCAGCATACTCTATCTTTGGCCCTAGGCAAGTAGAAAACTGCTGGAATTCCAGTTTTTCTTGCGTCCCATTTAGCCCTACAAAGGCAGGCCCTACAGGCCCCTAGGCGGGCACGCGGGCAGGCAGGCCCCCAAGGGTAGGCAGGCAGGCCCCAAGAGGCTAGGCGGGCAGGCTAGGCCCTAGGGGCAGGCCCTAGGGGCAGGCCCTAGGCGGGCAGGCAGGCAGGCCCCTTGAGGGTGCCTGCCTGCCTGCCGCGTGAGACGTGGGATCACGCTCGGACGTCGATCTGCAGAGAGATTTCCACAGAGGAGTTGGGAGGGATGCGGACGGCGTGAGCGACGTAGGGACGCTGGGCGTTCTCAGCCTTGACGAAGACGGTGTTCGTCGATCCGCGTGCCTTCCCTCCTCCAGTCCCCGTCAAGCGGAAGCGGTACGCTCCCGCAAGAGGCTTGGTGTAAGAGGACACGGCACAGATGTAGTCCCCGATTCCCACGAGCTCGAAGGGACCCATCGCATTGACCGTGACGGAGTAGATGCCAACTCCCTGATTCACGATCATGGCGGGCAAGGACTGATTGAAGATGAAGTCCTCCGGAGAGTCTCCAGAGTTCTCGACCGAGACGGTGGCCCGGACCATCCCGGTCTCTTCGTCAGCGACGGCAAGTGCAGAGCGAACAGTCAGCATTGGAGGTTCCTTGAAAGAGCATCTGAGACGGCAGCCTCGATGCGAGTCTTGAGAGTCGAGTCATCCCACGCGGGACATCTCGGTTGCGGACACGGCACGGCGATCTTGTCACATCCCACTTGATACGGTTTAGCCCATGAGAACCTCCCTCCAAGAAATGCTCGGACAGCTCTGGCTCCGATGACAACGGCAACGTTCCAGTCCTCGCGGCGGATGAGCTCCTCTGCCACCTGGAAGGCGAGACGAGAGTCCCACTCCAAACAAGGCGGCAGGAGGTTGCAGCAAAGGGACGCACGGAAGTTGAACTTCCGCAGAAAGACAGCAGACTGACCGCGTCTGAAGCCGCCGAGAGCAATCGCACGCTCCGCGTTCCAGTCAGAGAGCTTGAGACTAGTTTGCTCAGAGCGGACCCATTGCTCACCAACGATCAGCAAAGTGCTAGTCATATGTAAAACCGATACTTACCAGTACACGCGGGGGACCTACTACCTACACCTTCTTTGAGATGTGAGTAAGTGTGCGTGTATGTGCGTGTGGTGCCTGCAATTAGGCGGGCAGGCCAGGACTTGCGGGTTGTTACACGTCGTGCTTACTACTTGGTAGCGTTTGGCTTTTCTCCTAGTGCCGCAAGTAGTTTCAACGCTGCCTTGAGAAGTTCTTGAGCCTCTTTCACGACACTCTCAGAACGCTCCACAGTCGCCTCGATACTCTTGTGCCGCTTCTCCATCTCCTCGACCAACAACTCCATGCGGAGCTCGGTCTTGAGAATCTTTGCCGTACGAGACGCGTCATACTTCGCGATCGCCCAGACAAACGCACCCGTAGTGAGAAGGCCAGTGACAAAGATCGGCAAGGAGAAGTCAATTTGATCGTGAGAGATGTGAGCGGGAGCTCCAAAAGCGGCAGCAGACATCATCAACAGATTCGATCCAACGGCGAGAATGCACAAAGCTCGGTCAATCACAGGGGAGTGCTCCTTCTGAAACGTGTCCAAAAGCGGTCAATGACATACGCTCGGTCCGTGGTGCCTGCGGACTTGAAGATCCCCGTGAAGTAGTCTACTGCACGTGTAGATGCAGTAGGGATGTTTGCGGTGCGAACTCCAATAGACGTGCCGTTCACAAATGCCTCGAAGGATGTTCCGGCTTCGTTGACGACGAGTTTCAACCGATACCATCCCGCCGCCACCGTTGCTCCGGAGCCGTTTGTGATTCCCGTCACTCCGTTGTCGGACGTCGACAGATGCCACGCTCCACCGTTGATGTCGTCTCGGTAGCGGATCAAGACGTGATTCGTCGGGAGGTCTGTTGTATTGCCGTCTGCGAAGCCGACGACGATCGAGAATCGCTCAGAGCCCGTCGAGATGACTGGGATGTAGATGTCCCACTCCATCTCGACCTTGCCTTGTCCCATGTAGAGACGCGGCTGAGCTCCTGAGAGCCCTGAACGACCAGTCGTCGAAGTGCCAGTGTTGAACTGAGTAAGACCAATCCGGTTCATTCCTACAGTGGAATCTGGCTCGTAGGCTGCAGAGCTCGCACCCGTGCCGTTCGTGAAGCGAGTGACACCGCTTGTGAAGGACGTAGATTGTCCGAACTCGTCAGTCACGAAGAAGGTTCGGTAGTCACCGCGTCCCGTAGGGTGATCGATCCACTCCGTGCCGTCATAGAATGCAAACGTGTCCTCGTCTGCAACCCAGATGACCAAGCCCTCTTTAGGAGTGAAGAAGTACCATCCGGCAGCGTAGACCGTGATCTTGTTCGCTTGCCCGGTCCACGCACCAGTAGGCGAAGACCCGATCACGTAGCAGTCTCCGTCGGCTGGAGATCCGGGCGGCGTGTCGAGAGCAAAGTCCTTGACGTTCATCCCGACGAACGCGTCCAAGAACGACAGAGCTTGATTGTGCGGGATGTACGCGGAAGACTGCCCATCGGCGATGAGAGGCAGGACGAGTCGAGGAGTGTCAGCCATTAGAAGCTCCCAGTCGCAGGCTTCCCGCGACCAAGTAAATCTGTGATCTGGTAGACGCGAGCACGGATGATGCTCTGGTTGGAACCGAAGTCAGTCACTTGCTGGGCAGACGTGTACACTTGCGAGAGCGACGAGATGCCTGAGAACGTCCTGACGACGTTCGACGATCCATCAAGGATTTCAAGATCGTAGAGCTCTGAGCCCTCCTCAAGCGGCACCGAATCGTAGAGCTTGGTGAAGTAGCGAGAGCGACGGAGCCAAGACAGCGTCCAGTCGTTGGTAGTGAAATCACGGACGCCGCTAAATCGACCGGGAGAGAACCCCTTGCAAGTTCCTGCGTCAAGCAAGAGTGTCTCAGAAGACACGTCCGGCACGCCCAGACCTGTCGGAACTGCCTTCAAGTACCGCGTCGTGTTGATAGAGCCCGTGTTCTCAGGACTCCAGATAACGGCAGCGGGATTGAGGACCCAGAAGTCCTCGTTGATCGCGTGCGTGCCCATCTTGTCACCAGTGTCACGCACTCCTCTCAGCAAGGTTGAGAGGCGGTACTGATTGGTTCCGATCGGCGTCACTGTCTGGTAGCCGATGAGTTCTCCGCCGAGGAACATTCTGTTGGCTCCGGCAAGGACCTCTTCTTCGGTTGCCGTCGAGATTGTTCCGTGGTAGAGCTCAACGTCGACGGTGTTTCGCCTGTCCCAGAGCTCCGGCACGGCACCCGTTCCACTCAGCACGGTGAGGGCCTTGCCGAGCTTGCCTTCCGTAACGATCGCGGCGTCTGGGAAGTAGTTGAGATCGTCTTGAGAGTCGAAGACTGTAGCTCCCAGCCACTCTGCGTCTGGAGACGTCGCACAGACCGCGTAGTAGTATCCCGGCTGATTGATGTGCTCTTCCACAAGTGCCGGACCGGTGATCGCGATCAACGTGAGAGCAGGAGGGATGTACAGAGTCGGCGGAACCCAAGCTCCTGGATCGGCGGGACCGGACTGCACGGCCGTTGCGGAGTCTGTGATCACTCCCTTGACAACGACAAGACTGTTTGCACCCCGCGATACGTCTGTGATCCGGCCGATGTAGGTTTCGTTCTTGAAGGTGATCGAGACTTCGTCGCTCTCGAGAAGACTGAAATAACTAGGCGGGATCGTTGTCTCAAACGTCAGACGCTCCTTCCACGCCGTCCAGAGACGCCGCTCTGCGATCTGTCGAGCCTCGGCCGCCGTAAGCGTGATCGGAATCTCAACTTGATCGACTGCGTCCGTGACCCGTTCAACACGGCGTGCTCGTTGAGCTCCGGCTTGGAGTCCCTGATCGTAGTCGATGTAGCGAACGTCAACCTCGGACGGGATGTCGTACCCTGCCACATCTGTCAGCGTAAGACGCGGGACAGGATCGCCACCCGTCGTCTTTGCCGCGAGATCGGATTCTGCCAAGACAACTTGGTCTGCATCTTCCCTGTAGAAGAAACGGATCTTGCCGTCTCGCTCTTGTGCAGTGAAGTTGAACGTCATCATGAGCGTCTCAAGAGCGTTCAACGTCTTTGTAGGGCCGACGAGAGTGTAACCTTGCAAGACCGTAGAGCCCAGTCCCGACGTGTCGTATTGTGAAGACGAGAGTCCCGCTCGCTCGAGGATGTTCCCAACGGCTCCGGCAACCGTCTCGGCGGTGGACTTCGCCTGCACGTAGAACGTGAGATTGGGAATCCTGTTGCCAAAGTCCGCAAGCCAAAGACGCTCGATGACAACGTACGCCGTCCCGCGGTAGGCAGGAACGTTTCCTGCTCCGAGATAGGACTCCATGAGGGAGTTGGCGGTCTGAGCCGTCGTTCCCGTGTAGACGGTGATTGACTGAGAGCGGTGGTCCTTGACGCCGCCTTCATAGATCACCTTCGAGTCTGCCATGATCTTCGTCACCGCGTGGATCGGACCAGAGCAGACTGCAACGGCGATGTCGACGTAGTAGTTGTACGTTGTCTGCGAGACGGACCCTCCGCTGCCACCCTTGCCTCCTACGTCTTGTTCATCGGTCGAAGTGACCTCGATAAGATCGCTGGTCCAAATAACGGTGCCAGCGAAGCGATTGTGATTCCCGTAGGGGATTCGCATCGGGCTCCCCTCCGATGCAGTCTGCACGGACAGATCGTCCACTCTTGGTCCAGTGAGGGACGTCTTCCCGCCGAAGATGGCAGGCAGGATGAACTGCGAGTCGATGAAAGAGCCGAAGAGTCCGCCGACGGCTCCGCCTACTGCCGCAGCAGACAGACCGAGGAACGATCCGCCGACGGCACTACCAACTGCACTACCGATTACGAAGAATGCGATTGCTGCCATGACGGATCCAGATTCGGGTAACAGTAGTGTCTATGGATTCGCTTGATCCACTTGTTGTCCAGCGTGTGCTCAACTACCCTGCCAATGCCCGCGTGCGTGTGAATTACACCGTAGTCTGTCAGGATGCCCGCGTGCGTAGGAAGCTCTGGCCTTGAGATCCAGAAGACGACGATGTCGCCGGGAAGAGGTTGCTCGCACGGCAAGAAGGCAAAGTCAAACTCTCGGATAAGAGAGTGCCCATCTGGCCGTTTGGAATACGCTTGGACATCGTGATAGGATAGGCCAAGCTCTTTCGCGACTCCGACAACAAGACCAATGCAGTCTACACCGTGCTCCTTCGATCGTCCGATGTGAACGTGCCGAGACCCGAGATAGGTCCTCGCGACACGGATGACATCATTTCGTGTTGGGAGTTTGGAGGACTTTGTCTGTCCCAGGGATGGTAGGGAATCCACCGTAGTTGACCAAGTTGTTGCTCCAAGGCTTCCCGCCCGTGCCGGACGTCCCTTTGCAGTCTTCGACTGTCTTAGAGCAGCCTGGATAGATGCTGATTGTGTCTCCGATGGCGAAGTCGAACGGCATGTCCAATTGGAGCGTCACTTGCTTCGTCGCTCCAACGTAGTCTTTCACCTCACCGGCAATGCCGGAGTTGGCACCTCCAGTCCACAAGACCTTCCCGTAGTTGAAGAAGTCGTTTGCCGTAGACGAGAGGCCCGATGCTCTGAAGACACGCCGTTGCGTGTCCACTTGCGTGATTGTCACGCTTTGCGTGATCGGAGCGAGATTGATCTGGCAGTTAGCGTCTCCAAGATCCCAGCGACAGTTCCGAGCGTAGATGTCTCCGATGGGGACGCGGAGCCATCTGGAGATGTCCGTTACCTTCGCGTTCCAGCGGCTCCCGTCAAACGTGATCTCCTCGATCCAATACGTGACGCCGTACAGAGGACCAGCGAAAGGGAATCGCCAATCGACAGTGAGCTCTTCGACCTTGGCTTCTCGATAGCGTCCGGCCCGTAGGTCTTCTTGCTTGATTGCATCAGAGTTGATGATCCCGATGCACTCAACGTTCCGTGTCTGCAGACCCTCTTGTCGCTGCCGTGCAGACGCTTGAAATCCACCGGCAGCAAGGTACGTCCCATCGTTAGGAATCACGATGGGAGCATTGTGATCGGTGAACCGCATCACCGTGCCATCGACACGGGTGACTTTCCAGCAAGTGCAAAGTCTGTGCGACTTCGTGTCTACAAGAGACTTGATAGGCGGGCTGAACGTTCTCACGCAAGAACTCCCCGACCAAGAGTAGGACCAGCGTAGTCAGGACAGGACGGCAACACTTCCCAAGTAAATCCCTTCTTGCCTTCCTCGTACCAGTCTCGCTGGAAGTCATGAAGGAACACCGTGCCTCCTGGCTTGAGCATCCGCTTCGCCATCTGAAGACACTTGTTGCGAAGGACACCGTCCACCAAGATCACGTCAAACTGTTGCTCGGCGAAAGCAAGGAGGTACGGGTTCTGAAGATCGGGAAGATCGCAGAGCTCCTCGCCCGGAGTTGCAACGGGGATGTGTCCGATCCGCACGAAAGGAACGCCGACACGGTGAGCCCATTTCTCATCGTGCTCCAAAGACGTGAGATCAATACCTTGCTCTCGGAACCAATGCGTGCTTCCTCCAGCTCCCCATTCAAACATCCTTCCGCCGGCGGGAACCGCCGCCGCGATTGCCTTTCTGTGCTCCAATCCCATCAGACACTCCAGCGGTTCGGATGGCTTGGGTCTTACCGTCCTAGACGTCAGCTTCCACCGAACGCCGCCCGCTTGACTGATCGGGATAGCAGAGTCAGGGAGCTTCCTGCCTGCCTGCATGATGTTTCTGTACTTGTAGATGTGGTCCCTCAGAGCCAAGAACCGTGCTCTGGCTTCCGGAGCCGCGACGGCAAGAGCTTGCTCCTCGTTGAAAGTCTCGAGATTCGTCGCGAGGCAAACAAGACGGTTGAAACTCTCGTGCCACGTCCCTAGTTTGTTGCCGACTGGCACCCTGTCGAATCTGTGAGCGACAACTAGCCCATTGATTCGGCGGACTTCGTAGCCGCGTATCCACGCTCTCATCGAGATGTCCTGCTCTTCGTATCCCCATCCGTAGAGGAACGCGTTCATCCCGCCAAGAGCTTCCCACACTGCCCGCGGATAGAAGTAGCACGCTCCAAGAAGACACGGCACCGTGTCGATCTCGTCTACCTTTCCTCGCACGCACCACGAGACGTCGTAGGAGACGTTGTCTTTGAACTCCGCTCCTGCCGCCATGAAAGGACCGCGATCGAATCCCTTGCACGCACAGCAGAAGATGCTCCGAGGATGCTTCTGCACGGCGTCGATGGCAAGATCGAGCCAATAGTTCGGCATCCGCATATGCGAATCCAAGACTACGATCAAGTCTCCTTTCGCTTGAGACGCAACTGCCCGCTTAGACTGTCCGGGTCCGAGTTGCGTCTCGGAGCGAAAGAGTGTCGCTGCCGGGATTCGATTAGGAGCGATGGGCGGATCAGAGCAATCGTCCCAGACGAGAATCTCGTAGGGACGGATGGTGCTAGCATCCGCTAGTGCCACCGTTGCTTCCAAGTCCGGGCCTTCGTTGTGTGACGCAATAACTACTGAGACTTTCATAGCGTCTCGTCTTCAGCGTGCAAAGAGTGATAGCCGAGCGGACAATGCCCGGCAAGGACGATCTGATAAAAGCGGGTCTTGTTCACGATCTGCCTACAGTCATTGCACCCGCATCCGAGTCTGTAGAGCTGAGGACATCGCTCGCAGATCTTTGCGTTAGCGTTGTCTTGCAGAGTGATAGGCCAAGGAGCGTTCATCAGCAAAGAGTGAAGCAGAGCACTTCTTCCAACGATCCACAAGGGGTGAAGGCACAGAGGGAGCATCCACAGTTGTACTTCGAGTAAGAGCACTCAACAGTGATGCAGACCTGTGATCCCGCCGGACATCCTGGCGGTGCTGAGATCGTTGCCGTGCAGTCAAAGTTGTCTGTGACTGTTACTCCACACGAAGGACCAGACGAGGAAATAACGGAGCATGACTCTGAGCAACACTCCCCGTCTCGCAACGTGCAGATCGACTCACAAGGATCGCCGCACGAGATTCCGACAGTCAAGTTGATCGTCCCACACGTCGCCGTCGTCGTCGCCGTCGTCGAAGAAGTCGTCGTTGTCGAGGTCGTCGTTGTCGAGGTCGTCGTTGTTGTCGTCGTCGTTGTTGTCGTCGTTGTTGTCGTTGTCGTCGTCGTTGTCGTCGTCGTCGTTGTTGTTGTCGTCGTTGTCGTCGTCGTGGTGGTGGTAGTCGTGGTCGTCGTCGTTGCTACATTGCAAGAGACTACCACTCCCCACGAGCCACCCTTCGAAGAAGAATTCAGGAGGACAACAGTCGCGGTACATTGCGGCTGGATAAGAACCAATTCCCGGTTGAGTGCATCCCGCAGGGAGATGCGACGTCCCGATCCATCCACTGCTGTATTCGTGATGTAGAAGCATGGTCCTCCAGTGCGAAAAGGGGCCTTGGATGCATCAGGAAGCTTCAACGTCACCGGGTCTGCGGTCGGCGTTGCTTTGACGCATCGTTGGTAGTACGACAGAGACGTCCCAGAAACCGAGAGGTTCCCGAGATTGATTTGTCCTCCGTAGAAGATGGCTTCGGCGACACTCAAAGCCAGTGCCACTCCTTTGCGTTGACTCCGTTCCTCGTGATGACAAGAGTCTTGCCGCTCTGGGCGGCAAGCGTGAACAAGTTTGTCCCAGACGGATAGTGGACAGCGACGGAGTCGATAACGGAACCGTTGATGAGAAAGAAATGCGGACCGCCGTCTGGGAGCGTGGCAGGGTTCGGCAAGATCAACTTGAAGGTTCCCGCCGTAGGCTGGACGTAGATTGCACGCCCATTAGCAGTTGACAACGTGTAGTCTGCGGAGAGAGGATCGAGCACCGTGCTCCCACCGTAGAAGAACTCTTCTTGTGCAACGGTGTCGCCAATGATCTCGATCAGATTGATCCCTCTTGCAGATCCGCTTCCGTAGTCCTCGATTGAAGTCGAGAGGAGTCGGTCTGTGTCCTGAGCGAACCGGACAGGGACGTCGAACTGGCAGCCTGCCGTAACCGTGTGTCCGTTGGGAGGCGGAGTTGTGAACGTGATGATCCCAGAGTTCTCGTTTACAGACCAGCCAGTCGGCTGATTGGATCCGTTGATCGCAACGAGCGTGGTCCCTGTCACGATCTTCGTAAGTGTTCTTGTCCGCGTGATCGCTCCCGACGTGTAGCGTTTGACAAGTTGGAACGTTGTCGTAGTCCCATCACCCGTGCCAAGGATCACATCCGCGTTCGTAGGGAAAGTCTGCCCGTCAGAAGACGTCGTGAAATCGAGCCAGTCCTTGTAGCGGAATCCATTCGCCGCTCCCATCCTAGCAATGAAAAACGTCTGAAGAGCAGCGAGGTCAGCTCTGCTCTTGATACCGTACGAGACATCGTACTGCCGTCTCGGGAGACTCCATCGCGAGACAAGCTCCTCGGCTCCGCCGTCGACCTCAATGATCTCAGTGAGATAGGCAGGCCCTCCTGCGGAACCGTAGGAGATGCCTGCTGGAAATTGGACTTCGTGAAATCCCATCAGGATGTCCCCTGAGCCCGATTGACTGCTCGGCCAATGTCAGACGCGATCTGGTGTCTTGCACGGCGGAACGAATCAGGATTCGGCGTCGTGATGTAAAAGTTGATGACGGGAGAAGAACTCTGGCCTCCTGTGTCCGCCGACAAGCCAAGACGCCCATCCGGCAAGCGGGTCAGCGGGAACACCGCCTCCGCCCCTTGCTCTCCAAGCAAAGCGGAACCGTTGGCCATTGGCACCCGCGTAGGCGACCGCACGATTCCGCCTGCCGCCATAGGGGTAATGGCTCCACCCGCAACTACCATCCCTTGTGCAGCAGGAGCAAGGAGCCCGCCGAAGATGCCAAAGAGGCCAGAGCTGATCGCAGAGGCCAGAGGCTTGCCGACGATCTCATTGAACAACAAGCGGTAGATCGTCTTCAGCAGATCATTCAACGCCTCGTTAGCGTTCTTCGCCTCGATGACGATGTCTCCCAGAGCGTACGAGAAAGCGTCACCGATGTTATTTGCAAGTTGCTTGATCTGAGCCATCTTCTGCAGCAGGACCAGCTCCTTTTCAAGCACCGTGAGATAGCGTCCCATCGCAGCGACGTTGTTGTCGAGTCCGTACTCTTCCGCCTGCCTCAGAGCGATAGCGATCTCTCGCTGATCGTTGGAGAGATTGACCAGACGAATGTCAGAGCGGACGTTGGCAAGGTACTCCTCGTACCAATCGTTCCCGCGTGCCTGTTGCAACAGATAGAGCTCTTCCTGAAGAACGTCGAGATGCTCTCGTCCATTCTCGATCTGAGCGTTGAGGATGACCGCCTCAGCCTCTCGAGCGAGATTCATCCGCTCTTGAGCGGCAGTAGTCTGCCCGACGAGGAGCCGTTCCCACCGCAGATCAGACGCCCATCCGTTGAGGAGTGCGATTCCTTCCTCACGCTCAGACGAGAGCTCCTGCACCGCGTCCGTTGCTGCGATGACCTCTTCGGTCGAACGCTTCATAGCGGTCGCCACCTCTGTCTCGGCGTCCGCGGCGGCAAGAGCCGTCTCACGCTCCAGACGCAGAGCATTGGCTCGCTCAGTGATGCTCTGAAACGCCGAGACTGGATTGAAGAGCGTGTCGATTCGCTTGCCGATGTCCGTTGACGCGAACGCTGCCCACGCCGTTGAGAAGGCTTCCCATCCTTCTTCAGCCGCCGTCTTCAGTTCCTGCACCCAGTCCTTGGAGAAGTTCGACACCGTGCGATCGGCGAGCTCCGATCCAATCGCCTCTGGGTTGAAAGCATTGATGAGATTCATCGCTCCGACGGCAATGGAGGCCTTGTTGGTCCAGTCGATGGACGCAATTGCCTTCACACCCGAGACGATGGCATTGAACACCGCCGAAAATGCATCCTTCATCGTCATGAAGGACGCGATGGAGAAGTTCACCGCTCCACTGATCGCAGACTTCCAATCGGAGCCAAAGTAACCGAGCAGGATGTCTGCGGCGGTACCGATGTCCTTGAAGACACGCACCGTTGCGTCCTTCGCGGCAGTCAAGATCGGAAGCAACGTCGAGTTCCAGAAGAGCCTCGCCACGTCAGCAGCGAACTTCAAGACCTCAACAAAGTGCTCCCAAGACGCCGTCAAGAGATCCATGACCGAGAAGGACTTGTCGCCCATCTCGATAATCGAATCCTTGAAGTAGATCAGCGTAGCAACTCCGGCGGAGATTGCCGTGAGAAGCAAGCCGATCGGATTCGCGGCCATTGCAAGTGTCAAGGACTTGACCGCAAGAGCAACCGTTCGGACGCCCGATGCCAACAGAGCAAGAGCAGGAACCGCGAGACGTGTGATCGTCGCGGCGGCGAGAGCCTCCATGATGCGAATGAACTCTTGCACCTTGTCTCGAGACGAAGCGATCACGCCTCCGAAGTCCGTGAATGCAACGAGAAGCGAGTCGCGAAGGAAGTAGGTAGCGGTAACGAACGCTCCCGACAGTCCCGAGTCTCGTCCAAGCACGAGCACAATCTCACGGATAGCGGCAAGGAGCCTGCCAAGTGCTCCAAGAGGAGTCTGGGCCATGATCTTGGCCAGCTCCGCCGTGGAACCCGCCATTTCGTGTTGCTTGCGGACGTACTCGTCGATCTGCTCAGCGTTGTCTGCCAGAGCAAGGGACGCAGACGCGGCTTCCACGCCGAAGATTCGGACCGCTTGCACGGCAGACATTCCTCGCTCGCGGAGGAGAGCGAAGATCTCGGACATGGAATGGAGCTGCGGATTGACGTCGTCCACCGAGACGCCGAGCTGCTCGAACGCTCCTCGGGCGATCCTAGAAGGATTGGCAAGTGCTTCCAAGACTGCACGGACTGCCGTGCCGCCCTTGGCTCCTCGGATCATGACGTTGGACAAGACGCCCAGCGTCGCATTGACTTCCTCGAGACTAAGGCCGAGAGCATTGGCGAAAGGACCGGCAAACTCAAGGGCCTTGGCGAGGTCCTCCACGTCTGCGGAGGACAAGTTTGCAGCAGACGAGAAGGAGTCGACGACACGGGTTGCCTCTTCGGTAGTGAGACCGAACGTCCTCATTGCCGCGATGAGGATCTCAGAGGAGCGACCAAGATCCAATCCGTGAGCCTGAGCAAGAGACAAGACTTCGTCCACGGACTGGATCGACTCCGTTACGGTGTATCCAGCCTTGCTGAGATTCAACATCGCTTCGGCAGCCTGCGTCGCGGAGTACTGCGACGTGACTCCCATCACCCGTGCCGCTTCCTCAAGACGCTTCATGTCAGCCGACGCGGCTTGCGTGACGCCTTGAATCTCAGCGAGACGTTGCTCGAAGTTTGCTACTTGTGAGAAGGCCTCCTTTGTTCCGTAGCCGACGGCAATGCCCGACGCTGCCCACGCGAGCACACTCTTCAACGAGTAAGCGGACTCTTGGGCAGCCTTGGCGAATCTTCCGAACTCGTCTCGGTTCTGCTTGAGAGCTTGGTCGACACGCTTGGCACTCTTCTGGACGTTATCCGTTGCTCTGACGAACGTGTCCGCCCCGTCTTTGGCCTTTCGAGAATCGATTGCGAGTTGCAGCGTTGGCATCTTTGCGTTCCTTAGCCCACCTCATGAACTCTGCATCAAGACTGCGGACAACTTCAAAGAAGAGACGGCGATCGTCAGGGTGCGAGATGCAATGCAGATCGAGCCAAGCGACAACTTCGTACAACGGGATTGCGTGATCCGCAGACCACGCAAAGCGTAGAGCCAGATAGGCATCGAACAAGTCGGGAAAGTCGATCTGAGGTCTTCGGCGAAGAGCCTCGATCTTGCGTCCTTTCCGCTGAAGATGTTCAAGCCGCTCTGCGTAAGGTCCCCAGTCAAGGGACCACCGCAGAGCTACTGTGAGTTTCCCACGATCCTCTGAGTCTGCTCTCCGCGGTAGAGATTGACGTTCTGCGAGAGCTCAGTCACGAGGAGGCGGAAGTCCCGCACTTCAAGAAGGAGCTGGTACGCCTTCTCGCGAGAGTACGGGATGTCCTTCCCGTCATCGTCCTGAAGGTTTCCCCAGTTGAGCAGGATCGCTTCGGCCATTGCACGGCAGAGAACGTCTTCAGACGCTTCCTCGGAGATCGTCCCTGTCCGCACTTGCGGAAGCAAAGGAGCTCCAAGACGTCGGAGTGCCTCCAGAAAGCGGGGATTGCCCGCACGGGCGATGCGGAGCTGGAGGCCCTCGCCAGCGTCCACCCAGACACCATCTTCCTCTGCACGGCGATCAGTACGGAACTTTGAAATACGCATGAGATTCCTTGTAGAAGGGATGCCCTCCCCCGCTGGCTACCAGTCGGGGGAGGGCCTCAGGAGAGAACTCAGGAAAGACGAGCGATGCGGATGGTCACGTCCTCGGTCTCGTGACGGTACGCTTGCCAAGACATGTCCGCGATGATGTCTTGGTTCTGGCCACCGGCGACACGCTGCCCGCCCGTGAAGCGGACACGCGGGAACTCAATGACGTACCCGTTGGTCCCATCCCAGAGGATGATCGCAAGCGAGGTCGCGGTGAAGCCCAACATCTTGTCCATGACCGAAGACGAGTTGAAATACATCTGCACCGTGCCAGACACTTCGCACGTTCCTGCTCCAACGCTGACAGCCCCGAGATCGGAGATCTGAAGTCGCGGACGCAAGTTGTTGGCGAGCTGGAACGACCAGGACGTGCAGTCGACCTCGACGTTGCTCTCCGTGATCCGAAGGACGTGGTCAATCGCGTTGAGAATCGGATTGGTTCCAGGTGCCGTGTAGGACGATCCGAAGGACGTTGTCTGAGACACTTCAGCCTTGCCAATAACGCTGAATCCACCCGTGATGAGGGACTCGGCGTTCACTGCCAGAGACATTCCTTCGAAACAGACGCCCGTGTAGCGAGCGAAGATGTTAGTCAGATCGTCGTACTTCCGCTCGAAGTGAACGGAGTTGAGCGTGGTGCCGTTGACAACTTGCTCACCCATCTTGATCGTGACTGACGGACCGGCGGACTCCGTGATCAGCGTAGTTCCCGCTGTCACGGTGATCTTGCCGTTCGTCGGCTTGGTCACGATCTTGAAGACGCCGTTGTTTGCAGCGGTAGCGAAGCCAGTGACACGAATCCACTGTCCGACTTGCAACGTGCCGAAACCGTTCGCAGAGTCGTTGAAGGACTGGTCTCCAGACGCCGCAGACAGCGTCGTGCCAGTTACCGTGACCAGAGAAGACCATCCTGCGGACTGCAGCGTCCACTGGAGGAAGTCGTTGTAGGACGTAGCGGAGAACTCGAAGTTGATGTCTCCGGCAACCGAGATGTTGGACCGGACAACTTCTGCGATCTGGCGATCGCGACGAATCTCACCAGACGTCTCGACGGCAACCTCTTGATGGAGGGATTCCGACGTCAGTCGGAGCTCCTGAATCGCGGAGGATGCCGGAGTGGAGCCAAAGGTCGTCTCGACCTTGTAGGCCACCCGAATTCGATTTGAGTCAGACATGGGAATCGCTCCTAGGAAGCGAGGATGTCGTAGTAGAAAGGACAGATCGCATTGACCTGCCAATACTTGTCATTACGTCCTACGGTCTCAAGCGTGGGTGTAGCGAAGACGACTCCATCGTATGTCTTGCAGCGGAAGAACAGTAAGATGGTGTCGATCAGACTGAGATTCGCTTGGTCACCTTTGCCAAGAGGATTGTAGACCTGTAGCACAAGAGCTCCACCCTGCCGGAAACGCTTCACGCCTCCGGTCGAGACTTGCCTCTGCTCACCGAGCCGGATGGATGCACGGAGCTGTACGACGTCCTGCCGTACAACTAGATTCGGATCGTTGTCCCAGACAATGGGCGATACGTCTAGCAACTGCACCGTCGCCCGAATCGTGTTGGACATTGCTTCCAAGCTCATGGGAACATCCGTCTCAATTCTGCAATGGAGATAGTTACCATTCCTGCAGGAGCTTGTGTTGAGTAACCGCTTCGCACGAGAACATTGCCAAACCGTCCCTTGCGAGGATCGCTAGAAGGACCGGGATTCGGCGGATCGAACTGGCCGAACTCAAGGACGCGGATGTACGGCACGTTGTTCGTGAGATACAAGACGCAGAACGGCACGATGGACTGGATGACCTTTGCACCGCTATTCAATGCGTGCTGCGTCGCTGCTGCCGCGTTCCCTTGTCCGCCAGAGGGATTAGGACGCCCAGCGTACGTCTCTCCAGCAGCGGGAACGTGAAGCGTTGTCTGCCAGTTCCCGCGTGCCCGACCTGTATCCACCGGCGTCTTGCTGACGATGAGATTCAAAGCGTCCTGGGCGATCTTCTTGTGAACGAGCACAAGATCACGCTGCGTCATCGTTCTCGTTGCCTGTTGCACGGCACGGTTGAAGTCGTCGACGTTGGTGAGTGGTCCTCGGCTCATTGCTCGATTCTCAACCCGAAGAGACAGATTTGCTCACCAGAGAAGATTGGCTCCACCGATGTGATCCTGAATGCCTCTGTTCCGATCTTGACAACCTGCCCAAGATACGGCGTGATCTGGAGCCCCTTGGCAGCGATGAAGATGTATGTCCCGCCGTGGACCAAGACGTCTCCCTCTTGGAGGAAGAAACGCTTAGGAGCAGGAGGAGACGCTTTGATGTCGTAGAACGTCTCGTCAGATTCGGTCGTGAGTCCTGTGGCAGGATCGTACGTCGAGAGCACCGTGCGGAACTGGACGGTCTTCCCAAACTCCTCAATGAGGTCTAACGCAACTTGCCGAAGTTCTGCGTCAAGAGTGGCCATCAGCCGCGATCAACTTGAGAGGGCGTGATCAAGCTCCTCAACAGAGCGTCGATGACACGGTAGGACGGGACTTGACTGCTGCCACCAACGAATTCTGTCTCAGTCTCAAGAGGCCCTACCTTCTTGCGTGTCCGCCCGATCGTCCCAGGAGTCGTAAGGTCACTCATGAGTTCGCCGGTCAGAGCCCTGATAGCAGCCTCCGCCGTTGCATTCTTCAAGGCAGTCGGGATGTCATCGGACGCAAGACCAAAGCCGTCGTCGTCTACAACGTAGGCACGCGGCCAAGACAACGCTTGCGTCTCGTTGGAACGGCGTCCTCGCCAACGACTCCTGTACTTGTTGTCCAAGTACGCTGTAGCCTTGCGAATAGCCAGCTCTTTCTCGTCTGTGCCTGCCTCTTGCCAAGTGGAATTGGCTACGAAGTTAGTGTTGTAGGTATCCGTCTCACCAACGCTGACGTACGCGTCAGCGTTGGTGAGACCGGAACCGTCTTCGACGACAAGCGGCATCGCTTACTTGGTCCTCTTCGCCGGCGTCTCGGCGTTGACGTCAGGCGGAGTCGCCGAAGGCACCTCCGTTGCGAGCTTGTAGCCACGCTCCTGGTAGGACGCGAGATCGTGCTTGTTGATGACGATGCGTCCGGCAGGGCCCTCGACTTCGATCGTCTCAAAGATTTCAGCAGGCATAGAGTCTCCTAGGGAAAGAGGCGAAACCCCAGCGTCCCAGCGAAGGGACGCCGGAGTGGAGTGAAGAAGACGATCAACCGCCGAGACGGCAAGCGAGTTCCCGACGGGCGATCCCCGCACCGTAGAGAATGTCGAAGTCCCAAACCCACTGCTTCGCCTGACGGATGAGCTCCGCACGGAAGACGAGAAGGGTCTTGGGGTCCTGCACCGTCCACGTCGGATTCGGGGACATCCGGTCGAGTTCAGATGCCATCGAGCGATTCGCGAAGCCGATGGCATCGCGGTGGAACGCGAGATTGACACGGTGCGTTGCGACCTTCGCGATCGCGGCGTTGTCAGCGACAGTAGCCACGAGTGCAGGCTCGAACGCGATCGTGCCAGCTCCGCCAGCGTACGCGGCCGTGATGACGTACGACTGAGCGTGTCCCGCGAAGAAGATGATGTCACCTTCGACGAGAGTTCCAGTACCCGTGTCAACGGCCGCAGTCTTAGCTCCAATGGCAAGACCGGAGCCGTTGTTGACAAGGTAGCCGGAGCCCGTTCCCGCCGTGTGGAGCGGAACCGCGTCGTCAGCGAACCAATCGAAGCCGAGCTTGCGTCCGATCTCGCCTTCCGCGATGACGCGTGCGTCAGCGGACTGAGAAGCATCGCGGAACGGAGCGAGCTTCAGGAGGTTGACCTCCGCAGTGTTGTCCACCACGAAACGACGTTCGCCCTTCGGACAGAGCTGATCGGCAAGGATCTTGCGGACGTCCAGAGCCGAATCGTAGTTGGACGCGAACGGAGTAGTCCCGGCAATGCCGGTGTATCCGTAGACCTTCTTGTACGCGTCCCAGATGGACTGGTTCACGGCGTTGCCGAGAGCCTTCATCGCTTCGGTCAACTGCATCGGCACGAAGGCAGCGTTCGCGTCGATCTCAGCGTAGTCCTTGTCCGTGAGATGGAACGTGACACGCTTCCAACTGTTGAGCTGGATCTGCGTCGTGGTAGGCGTGGAGTCGCTCGGAGTGAGAGTCGGAGCGGGAGTGACGTCCGTTGCCGTCAGAGCAGACGGGATCGGGATGTCGATCGTGCTGCCCTTCTTAGCAGCGTCAGTGGAGTAGTCAGAGTTGACAAGACGCGGCATCCATGCAGTCTGCCGCAGAGCCATCATCGCTCGCCCGAGAATCTTCGGGACAAGCGGTGTGATTGTGTTAGCCATGGGATGACCCCTGAGGGTGCGAGTGGAAATCTGAAAGAACTAGCGAGCCCCGCTCGCCGGCATCCCGCCTTACTGAAGAGCAACCTTCCCGTCGATGAGTTCCTGCGGATCGACCCGCCCGTGAGCAAGATCGTCCCGCGTTGCAATTCGCTGCCCGGCGGACGTAGTTCCTCGGGAGCCGCTACCTCCTGAGGCACCGCTTCCGCGAGAATCGGTTGCAGTGAACGCTGCCGCGAAGCTCGCGTCTGTACGGAGCTCTTCGACGTACTGTGCGATCGTCATTGGCTGTCCATGCTTGTCGCCGATACGGGGCTCGCCCCTCTCATTGACAACCTCAGCCAGGAAGCGTTCTCCGTCCTCTCGGATACGGAGAGCGGACTTGACATGCGGCAAGAGCAGACGCACGTTGCCTTTCGCCTCCACAATTGCCCGCTCTGCCGCTTGGTCGATGAGGACGCTTTCCAGTTGACGCTGGAGCGTCTTTGCACGGCCGTCGGCCTTGTTGAGCTCCTTCTTGTGGAGATCAACGATCTGGGCCTCGCGAGCCTTGACTGCCTCTGAGACCTTCTTGTCCGGGTCCCAGCTCTTGATCTCGTCGAGTTTGCTTACGGCCTCTCGAATCACGTCCGGATCGTGATCTCCGATCGCAGCAAGCCGATCGTTCAACTTGCGTCGATCCGCACGTTCTCGTTCGAGAGCGGACTTCAACCCCTTGGTGTTCTCAAGGGCGAATCCATCGACACTGGTGACGCTGAGCATGAACTTCCCGTCCTGCTCAGTGTAGTGTCCACGAAGCTCTTCTGAGAGCCCATCCAGGGAATCAAGAATTGCTTTCAATGCCATAGCGTTTCCTCAACTGTTCTAGAGTGTACGGTCGTCCTGTCGACGCGTTCACCATGTCTTTGATCGAGAGTTGACCCGAACGGAAGAGCTCCGCTCTTCGAGGCCCCAGGATCTCGTTTTGCGTTGTCTTTGACTTCCTGCGTAGCCACTCCTCGTAGGTAACGCTCTTAGCAACCTGTCCATTCATGGACGCACGTGTGGACTCAGGAAGGAGTTTGATTCCCTTGATCCCGAGCTCCTGCCAAGACTTCGTGACAGGGACCGTTGTCGACCGGCAGTTGAAGTGAGCCGGAGGACGCGGTCCTTCGTCAATCGGAAATCGCTTGCCGTCTCTGCTCATGCAAATGAGAGTTGTACGTGCGTCCAGGACTGAGACCCATTGAACTTCGGCAACGACATCAGAGTTCTGAGCGAAGACGGCTTCTCGTGTCTGCGTAGACGTGTGATTCACCGCCGTGCGGACGAGAGCCTCTGCTTGATCGCGAGTAGTGCGGACAACAGAACGCCGCAGATCGTTGACAATGTCTCCTACTGCCTTGCCTTCCACCATCCCTGCCGTGATCGCACGCTCCGCACCTTTGTAGGCCCGTGTACTGAGACCATCTACCCAAGACTTGAGAAGAGCGTTCTCGAAGGGGCGAGCAACTACAATCTGTCGGAGCGTTGCGACGGACGGAACATCGTACGAGATGTTGACAGGAACGATGCGTGAGAACGCTTTGATCCACGCGGCTGATTCGGTCTTGCCAACCTCTACTAGCCTGTCTCGCAAGGTAGCGTAAGACTCGCCGAACCGCGTCTTGACGAGTGAACGAATGTCTGCGAGAGCAGTCCTAAGCGTCTTTGTAGTGAACACTCCTGAGGACATCCCGCGAGACGCAAGCGGGATTCGGTTTACACGATCGAACACATCCGGCCAGACAAGGTTGTCCAGCAGAGCCGCGTAGCGGCGTCCTTCCGACTTGCCAAGTCTGGTGAGATAGACAGCGTGATGGATAGCCCAATCAAGAATCTGGTCATTGACCGACTGCATTACGCAAGTGCATCCTGTTCACCAGAATTGTCCGGCAGCAGATCTGCACCCAGTCTCTCGATCTCCTCGTCCACGTCAAGCGTCTCATTGAGAACACCCCGTCGCTTGAGCTCCTCGAGATACGTGTCTCGCGAAATCTCGCCGGCGATGCGGGACTTGAGAAGGACGTCCAGCTCGTTGGTTGCACGTACAGAAACGCCGAAGTCATCGAACAGAGCAACGGCAACCTCCGTCTCCTGCCCGATCCACCTGCCCGCGTACGCACAAGCATCCGAGAGACCGCGATTCACGGATGCGACCCAGCTCTTCAGCGAGGAGGCACTATTGCTGTCGTCGATGAGCTTCCCTGTTGCCGTGGACTCAGACGTCCTTTCGACGACGGGTTGCAGTCCGAGGACTTCCATTTGCCGTTCAAGACGGTCGAGATCGTCCTGTCCGATCTTGATCGCGGAACCAGAGTGCTCGACGTACGAGAGCTTGGCCTGCGGATTCACGGACTTGACAACGTAGTTCGGACCAATGACGAATCCTTGATCGAACTCTTCGGCGGTGAATCCTACTGCACAGAGCAAGCCGATGCGTGCAAAGCGGAGAGCGTTACGCTGGTCCGCAGAAGACTGCCAGTGAGCAAGGTTGAGCATGGCGAGGTCCTCGAGAGGAGGATCGGCTACCATCTCTTCTTGCTTGTTCAAGTAGACCGAGACGAGAGGCACGCCGCCGAACGTGTGAGTGCCTTTGCTCTCCAGCGAGAACTTGGCTCCATCCTCGTCCCGACGGTGCAACTCCCATGCGTCCTTCTTGTAGACGAGGATCTTCTCGACCCGTTGCTGTCCGTACGCCCCGACTGGCTCGTCCACAAACAATCGAATGCGGACCTCGACAAGCTCCATGCGATCGTTGAACTGCCATCCGATGAGATCAGGAGCGGCGACCAAGACGAAGTAGGGACGCACCTCCCCTCCAACTTCGGCAAGCGTGGCTCCGTCTGGCACGTTGGGAAAGTCCACAAGGACGTGTGCAACGCCGTGGATTGCAGCAGAGCGGAGCAGGTCCTTCGCGAAGTCGTCCAGCGAACGCTTCGTCCGTGTGCAGTCTGTGCGGAGAATCTCAAGCGTACCAAGTTCGCCCGTCAACGTCAGCGGGCGGGCGAACGGACGATCTACAAGATCGTCGACCGCAGTCTTGAAGCCATTGAAGAGTACCGCACGTTCGAGACGAATCGCGTAGTGGCTGCTGTCTTCCTTGGGCTCTTGTGGAAGCCAGCGAGTACCCGCTTGTCTCATCGCGTACGTTCCACCGAGGAGATCGTGCAACAACGTCCAGTGTTGCTGCACCCTCCGGTAGGGAAGACATGGCGAGTCGATGCGGTCTTCGGCTTTCATTGGATTTGGAACTGGAGATCAGGACGGAGACGCTTGCAGACAGCAAGGAACTTCTCCCGCTCGTACGCAGACGGCGGGTCGATCACGATGGTCTTGTCCTTTGGCAGTGCGGCAAGAGTCTTCTTGAGGAGGTCGAGATCGATCTGACCGTCAACCTCGTACTGCGAGACAATGACGCGAACGCGACTAGCGTACGCTTCCCAGTCGAAGCAAGAGATGGTACGTCCTACGAAGTGACTGCTAGGGAACCATCCCAAGTCGATGAGAGTGCCTGCCTCTTCGTCCCAAGCCGAGACGCGAAGATTCGAGAAACTTGCGTCTGAAACGAAGAGCGGAGCATCCTTGTCCGCGAGAACAATGTCCTTCTTGGCACATCCGAGGAAGAGCAGAAGGACGGACAGAACGGCGGCCACGAGCAGGATCGAACAGACACTTGTGATCACCCATCCGACAAGTGTCAGAATGAGGTGGTCAATCTTTTGGAAGATGCTTCTTGATGTCTGCGTTGACTGCATCGATCGGTTCCTTTCCGATGACTTTGGTCTTACGCTGCCTACGACGTTCATCGAAGATGGCGGGAAGGATCTCTCGCAGGATGCGTCCGATGAACGCCGCGATCGCTGCGAGAAGCCCACTCACTTCTTCAGTCCTTCGTCCTCGCTTGTCACGTTCCAGTCGCGTGCGAAGATCAGACCGATGCCTGCCATGACGCTGGACGCGACGAGCGCCCAATCCGGTGTGGTGAGTGGATCAGTGTCGAACTGAGCGACGAAGGCGGTTGCGACCGCGGCAACCGCAGCAAGGATGCCCGTGAGAGTTGTCTTGTAGGACTTGATCATGTTGAAATCTCAACTGCAATGACTTCGTCCAGCGTGAAGTACAACTCCACGTGGACAGAGCCTGTGGGTGTAGACTTGGTTCCAGCGACTATCCTCCGTCCCTTGCGTTCGTTCCTGAAATCGTCCGCAATTCTTGCGGCGTCGATCATATTGACTTGCATTGCGAAGACGGCGTTCCTGAGGACGATGTAGATGGTTCGCATGTCAGATTGCCTCTGCGACGACGTTAGCACGGTTGGAGGACATCGGATGGCGAGCGTGGATCATGTAGCCAAGGCCATCCGAAAGGTGAGTCAGATTGCGGTCTCGCTTCTTGTCGATCTCAGACGTGCCTTGCTGATAGCGGACACCTTCGAGATCACGGATCATGTAGCGACACTTCTTCGCTACCATGAGACGGCGTGTTCCGTCTGCCGTCTTGATCCGGCGGTTCATCGAGTTGATGCGGAGCTTCTCTTCGGGATTCGAAAGCGGAACAAAGTCCTTGACGCGTCCTGGGAAGGCGGGTCCAAGCTCTTGCCGAATGAGGTCCCAGTCCGTTCCTTGCACCTTTGCAGTACCGCGTGCTCCTCCTGTTGCGTCTCCGTAGAGAAGCACGCGGCCTTCGTGCTTAGACCAGTGATGCTTGATTTGCTTGCAGACGAGAGGCGTATTCGAATCGTTGGGGATGTAGACCTCGTCCAAGACTACTGTCTGGCCAGCGTGCTCTTGTGCGATGGACGCTGTGCCGGGATTGACGTTGAAGTCGAAGCAGAGCAACAGATCCGCTTTGGGATCGTAGGGTGGATTGTCGATCACGTTCTGCTCACGCTCGAAAGCATAGTAGACACGCCCGACGAAGTTGACAAAGGACGCGTCGACTTCTTGTGCCAGCGTAACCTCGTCCATGGTCTCCTCCATGGCACGGATCTCTTCTGGCGGAAGGACGGTCCTTGAAGACCAAGTGTAGACGCGACGCTGACCTGACTCGTCGTGATACGCGTTCTCGACTTCCTCGTAGTAGTGATTGCGTCCTTCAGGAACGCCGATCAGCCATGCCCATCCTCCAGTGTCGGCAAGTGCCGGACGGACGTGGTGTGTCCACGCCTCCGGTTTCATGTTTCCGAACTCGTCCAGGACAACGCCCAAGATGGGATGTCCTTCGATACGAGACGGTTCATCCATCCCTGCTACGTTCAAGCGAACGCCGTTGTAGAGACGGATCGTGAGATCAGTCTCCAACGGAGCACCTACAACGAACTCCTTGGGGACGAGCGTCTTCAGATCGTCCCAGAAGATGTCCTTCGCTTGCTTACGGACAGGAGCAAGGAAGTGAATCCAGCCCTCCTGTCCCATCGGTAGAGAGCATCCACAGAGGACGCCGTACCGCTTGGCCAGTTCCGTCTTGCCCGATCGACGTCCCGCAGGCACAAGACGGATGCGGATGTCATCTCGCCAGAGCCTCTGCTGCAGATCGTGAGGACGCAGCGTAGACCAGCGAGACGTAGGACGGTAGGACGGTGCTCCGCCTACCGACTGAGACATGGCACGTAGGATCATCCGCCGCCTACGCTGCCAGTCTACACTGTTGTACAGACTCTTCGCCCGTAACGCGGACTCAAGGACCTCGAGACGCGTGCGTACGGAGGAAGACATTAGCCTGAGAGTCGACTGTGGACCCGCTTGCGGATCGCTCGGAAGGCGATCGAGAGCATCCCGATGAGCGTGACAGGATGTCCCGCCGTGCGACACATCTGGCACGTTGAGTCAGCGTCGTCCTTGTGCAGAACGATGAGAGCAAAGGCAAGCGGGTCTCGCCGCTCCAGTTCGTTGGCGATCTCATCCAACGTTGCTTCGGACAGAATCGTCTCCAAGTGCTTCTCCTTGTGTCGTGAGGACGATGGCTTCGAGCTCCGCAAGCCGCTCGATGACTTCCTGCTCAGACGTCTTGCCAACGCAACGGTCCAAGACCTCTCGTGCGGCAGAGATGTTCCCTCGCTTCGCACGTTCGACGAGAGCCAGCATGACTTCCTGGATCTCGCTGATCGTAACGGCGGAGAGCATCGCTATCCGAAACTTGCGTTGGACGCGGTGCAGACGATTGGTGTCTCGCCGTGCCTTCGCTTTCTTGGTGTCGGTTGCGTCACATGATGGCACCTCGGGCCCTAATTCCTCGTCGGGAATATGCGGGCAGTAGCGGAGTTTTCCGTTGGAGCCGGGCACACCATCAGCATATACAAGTACAAGTGCGTTGACAAGGCAAATTAGCCATTTTCTAAACGCTACTCACCTATAAACGTGACACCGCATTCCTGCAACGCCTTCACAATGCGTTCCTTCTGCTCGTCCGAGATGCTCTTAGCGTGCGATTCGATCTGATGAACACGTGCAGAGCTCACTCCCATCAAGATTGCAAAGTCTCGCTGCGACACGCCCGCGTCGATCCGCAACTGCCGCAGAGCGGCTCCGTCCAGCGTCCAACGCACCTCTCGTGTGAACAAACCCGCAGCGACCACTCCCGTCTTAGGCCGGAGCCGCGTGTAGCAAGAACGGCAAAGAACGATTGCACCGTCCATCCGCACCATCCACTCTCCCGGACCAATCCGCGTCTCTTGACAGCAAGGACACTTCCTGTCCGGCACCAGTTCGTCGAGGACCCTCCGCCTCCGCCTCCGCCTCTCAACCTTCCTCCAGAACACGACGTCGTCCGCGTCCTTCCAATCACACTTGGTATTGACATGACGAGCGAACGCGGCAAGAGACTTCTCCAGGGACGAGTTCATCTCGTACGCCTGACGGTAGACATTCACTTGGCCAGTTGCACCAGTTGTACCCATATTGCTACTCACATGTAAAACCGACACTTACCCGCTTACGCGGGGGGGATACACCCTACACCTTCCCTAGAGTGGAGGGAGAGTGTACTAGGTACCGTGTACTAGGTACTGCAATTACTAGGCGGTTTGCCGGGACACCCCTACTGGTAAGCACCAGTACAACAACCTAGTAGCGTTTCCAATAGCCTTGGCAGTGCCGCAACTTGCACGAGTTGCTTGCCGTCATAGTGCTCAATCCACATCCCGTTGTTGCGTAGTCCGAAGACTCCCGCCCAGATGCCTCTGCGAATGAGTTCCTTGATGCGATGCTTCTGTAGAGGCTCGCATCCGTTCTTACCTACCTTCAACTCGAGATGCCAGACGCGTCCTCGAGCGTAGATCTGCAGATCGGGCCATCCCGACTCTTGCATCACATGTCCATGGACCTTGAAGACAACGGCTCCTGCGGCTTCAAGAGCCTTCTTCACCTTGGGTTGCCATTTCGCTTCTGTCTCGATCGCTGCCGGCGTCCTGATCCTCGAGAACTCCAAGAGGAGGTCGCGAGCGATGACTGCCTCCATGAAGAGCTGCTCTGTGCCTCCCTGATCGGGATGCCTCCGCAGAGCGGCTCTACGGAACGCCGTCTGCACCGTTGCGGGAGTTACTGCTCCGTAGAGCCCGATGATCCGGCGTGCCCAGTCTACGTCCATGGGTGTACCTCCGTAATAGGCCCTAGGGAGCCGCTAGGGGCCTCCCTAGGGCCTTGGGGTGGCCTAGGCAGGGTAACAGGCCCCTCCGCTACAGGCAGGCTCTGGCTGTACCGCCGTCCGGCGGTACGGCACGCTGCCATAGTCAACCGTCTTCCAGTTGGACACGATGTCCGTCCACCGTGCCATGTCTGCATCAGACACGATCGCTTCCTGCGGAGCGTGAGCGTACGTCTTGTCACCGACGGGACTGATGAACGAGATGGCTCGGATGTCGTGATGATTGTTGTAGAGCCACACCAGGATCGCGTCCGGGTCATCCAACGTCACCGTCGCACTGACATTGTGACAGACACCCGGATCGTAGACCCACTTCTTGTAGACGCGGCGGATGAGTTCGAGATGCTCCACGCCGGACATCTTGACCTTGCGTCCACGCATCGGGAAGACGAGAGCCCAGTCACCGTTCGGCTTCTCCTCGACGGCACGCGGGTTAGCCTCCCTGAACGCTTGAGCCAGAGGCTCATTCGGGTTAGCCGTGACGCGACGGAAGTAGTACTCCGCGTGCGGAGGATGGATGCCCGCGGAGCACTCCAGCAGGAGGCTCGCCGTCCCGCTTGGCTTGACGGTGCAGATTCGCAGACTGCGAGGGATGTTGAGATAGTGACACCACTCGTCTGCCATCACGCGTGCAGCCTTCTTACCGTCCTCGAGCCAGTCGTCTGGGATCTCCTGATCACAGATGCCGGTGAGACTGACACCGAGAAGACGCTCGTCCCTTGCGTTGCCGTTCGGGACGTCCCAGTCCATGTAGAGAGCCTGAAGGCATCCCAAGATGGTTGCACTCTCAACCGCGACGATGAACTCGTCCTTCGTCTGGCAGCGGGGAACGCAGACCTCTGTGAGATTGCATCCGGCGAAGTCGGGACTGGTCTCCGGAAGTTGGAAGCCGATCTCGGCACACGGGTTGCATCCGTGATTGCGAGTCTCGCCAATGAAGAATCCCGGCTCCCCGTACTCCATTGCACAGGCGACGAGACGAGCGAAGTCCGGCAGGTCCTCACCACGGACGTAGTGGACGCTGTTGTTCGCGTTGGCAAGGTAGGGACGCTCCTTCCACCACTCGCCCGTCTTGCACGTCCACATCTCGTCGTCTTCCTTCGAGAACAACGCAATGAGACTGCTGCGACGGATGCCTCCGCTGAGAACGGCGTCCGCCATGCGAGTCATGATGCAGTGCCACTCGAACGGACGCAGATGCCTGCCAAGCGGGATCATCCCACGGACCGCTTCGAGCATGTCGCGAAGCGGCAGATGCCCGGGAGCGAGACCACCAGACGTCACCAGCTCCGACCCTTCGGGACGGATAAGGTGATAGTCGAACTCGACGTAGCATCCGGTGACGAAGTACGACTCAAGCAAGACCTCAAGAGCGGTCCGCCATCCCCGGATCGAGTCCTCGACGGTGTGATGCAAGACACGCTTCCGATTGATCCGTGCCACCGTTGCAGGAATCTGATCGACGTGACAGCGTTGAATCGAGTAGCCGACTCCTGCTCCACAGAGAAGCATCCACAGAGACTCCGCCGGCATCCACCATCTGTTGAGATGGGTGTAGCAGCAATTGAACATCCGCTCGTTGACGAACTCGATCGCCTTCCCACCGAACTGGAGGCTCCGCATCGACGGCAGGACACGCATCGCTTCGAGATCGCGGCGTGCCTGCTCTGGGAACTTGTTGATGCGGTTCTCGTGCATCGTGATGACACGCTCGAGAGCCTCCGGGTACGTCTCGTAGCGTCCGTTCCGCTCACGAGCGTACTTTGCCGCCTGGATGTATCTGCTGAGCTCTCCCTCCACGGGTGCGGGAAGGTCTCGACGCTGACGCTTCCGCTGATCGCGGAAGAGGATGAACTTCCTCGCTTCATCAGTGAAGCCACGATCCATCATGAGTGCCTCGAGACGATCGGAGATGGTCTCGACGGAGAGCTCCGTCTCGAGAGACGCGTCCGCATTGTGGCGGATAGTGAGAGCCATCGCCGTAGCATGTTCGATGGGCACTCCAGCCGCTACTGCGGCCCTCTCGATCCGGGCCTGATCCCACTGCACCTTCCGTCCATCACGCTTGATTACCAGCATGTCAGTCCTTCCATTGTTGAATGCTTCTTCAGAAAGTCCCAGTTGAGACGTTGCATCTCCATGAGTTCCTCATCGGAGCGGCTCACCAGGACAGACGCCAGATCAGTCTTGTCCGCAGACAAGTGTTGAAACTCACACTGCCCCCAATCGTGGTGGCAGATCGGGATGCACCCTGCATCCATGGCTTCGAGCCAAGAGTACTGCGTCCTGCCGCGATCGCCTCCGGGCATCTTGGTGAAGTCGACGCAGAAGCGAGAGTTCAACAAGAGCTCGTACGGGTCATCGAATCCTTCCGGCAGCGGGATGCCGAACGTCGGCTGGAGCTGCCACTTCCAGTAGGCACGATTTACGCTGCCGCGAATGAGACACGGCACACCGCTTGCCAAGATGTCCGCCTGCCGCTTGTTGAAGTCGATCCTTGCATGGCAGATGAGATTCGTCGTGCGTCCGGCAAGCGGAGTGTTCTGGCAGCGACGGACGTACGGGTGCCGCCAGAGCTGAGCGTGCGGATACATCTGCTGCACTTGCCTGCTGATCGCGATCAACTTGAACCGAGGAGACTTCAGACACGGGTTGTCTTCGAAGCCGCGGAAGTCGTGAACCGTGATCAGAGCTCCCATCTCGCGAAGAGCGTCGAGTCTGTAGTCCTCGTCATTCGTCACAGACGTGACGATGATCTGTGGGCGTTGCTGCATCTCCCACTCTCGTCTGAAGTCGACGAGATCGAGGACTTGGCAAGTGCCTCCGTGGGCACACCTCTCGGTCTTTCGGCGATCTCCGATCCGGTAGATCTGGCTCCCTGCGATCTCGGCAAGATGCTGTCCGTAGGTGAAGGAGCCTCCGAGGAGGTTGAACGCACGCTTGCCGACCAAGGTAGTCATGTATCTCATTTGGGCTTCCAATCAAGAGCTGCGAGACCTGCGACACGTGCAGCAGAAGTAACCTCGGGATCGTCGTCGATGACGAGACCGCTCTTGCCCTTCCAGAAACTGTACGCCCGCTTAGGAGCGGACGTCTCCTTGACCTTGTGATGGAGCCAAGAGGGGAGCTTCTGAAGCGTGGACTCTTCGCTGCCCGAAGTGATGATCCAAGCGTTCTGGTTGTCCAGAAGCCTGAAGAGCTCCTGATTGACACGGTTCTGGAGGTCCTTCCACGTCGGAAGCACCCGTGCTTCCAAGATCGCTTGCAGCGTCGGCTCGCTGTAGATCTCGCCGAGACGTCCTGGCCACGTCCGCTGCCAGAGCATGTCGTCGAAGAACCATCCGGGACACTCCGTCCCGGTCACCTTCTCAATTGCCGTACAGAAGGAAGCTCGCACAACGCTGTGAGAATCGATAAGGGTCCCATCGAGGTCGATGAAGATTGAGAAGTTGCTTGCACTCATGGATGACAAACTCTGCGTAGAAGGACGGATAGTGACGGCTCAGACGGAGCCAATGCGAGAGCAGGAGTTGAAGATGGAGACGAGTGTCGAGGTTGCGGAAGTGTTCCACCGGCGTCTCAATGATCGGCCAGCCACGACGCCAGACCTCCCAATGGGTGCAGAAGGACTGCAGGAGCTTCGCCTCGTCCAACTCCTGCACGAGCATGCCGCGAGGATCGCCGGGATCGATGATGCGGAGGCCGTGTCCTCGCTCCCAGACGAGGTTCTCCAGCGTGCAATCCCCGTGGACAACGCACGCTGCACGAGCCCAATCATCCAACTCGAACTCGCCCCAGATTCCACGGACGTACTTCACGTACTTTGCCGGGTCTGAGCGTGGGAAGTCCAAGTTGCGGGACCAGACCATCTCGTGGAGCCGCGTGCGGAGCAGCATGAGATCCGCAAGATGGTATCCCGGGGTGAACTTGTAGACGATCCCGTCCTCCTCTTCAACGTCCTTCTGGAATCCGTGGGGAAGGATCCGGGGATCGCAGTGACGCCAGAGTTGCCATCCAATCGGCTTGCGGATCAGATCGCCAGAGGTCGGAGAATCCTTCGGGAGTTCCAATGTCATGCCAGCCTCGACTTTCGACGAAGAACGGACGCACACTGGCGTCCTGGAAAATGACGTGGGCCTGATCGCCGCGTGCCTCTCGCAACGTCTTCGCTGAGAGGCACCACGGAGAGATCAAGGCCCGACAAGACTTGTCGTACTCGTTGTCCCGATGCCATCCTCGGCTGCTCCAATGAGCCAGACCGGCGATCGGGAACTCCGCGACGCAGGCAGTGTCCGGTGTCAGGGGAACGTCAAGGAGCTGCGGAGGGTAGACGTTGTCGGCAAGGTAGATCATGACAGGATCATCTCCCTTGACGCACGCTTTGAGAGCTCCGCAGAGCTCCGGCTCGAACTGGTGGAGAGTCCGCCATCCCATCCGCTTGCAAACGGCGTTGATGGTTCCAAACTCCCGGCACACAATCTCGGTGTCCTTGCCGAGTTGATCGACGAGACGATGAAGAGCACTCCGGCCGTCGTCGTCTACCATGAGCAGAGGCTTCATCGGCATCCGTGTCGCGAGTCCGCCGGCGAGGATTACCTTTCGCACAAGTCACGCTCCTCCCATGCCTTCCGCCAGTTGACGCGGAGGTCTGGTGCGGTCGCCCCGTCCCATTGACGCCATCCAGCCGCCGACTTGTCGACGGCCTCACAGAACGCACCGTGCTCCTGAAGGAACGCTTCGCGACACTCGCGAAGAGCTGCCTCTGTGCGGTAGACCGAGACGCCACCGGCAGCATTCGTTTCGCTTGTGTCTGTGACGTACCAGTTGGAGACGGCGTTCGGGTATCCACGCCGCAGCAAGGACAGCGTCACGTGGAAGTCTTCCCAGAAGGGATACTTGTCGAAGCGGATGCCTTCATGCTGCAGGATGTCCGTACGGACGCCGAAGGACCGCATCTGGCGGTAGTTGTATCGCCAGTGACGATCTTGGAGTTCCTGATTGAAGCCGCGTGCTCCGAGCCCGACCATTGCTCGCTCGTCCATTGCTTGGTTCATCAGAACCATCGCTGCCGCGATGTCGTCGGGCGTAGCCTGTTGGAGCTTTGCATTGGTACGGAACGCCCAATCGTCGACGCGACGGCAGAAGCGAAGATCGTCGTCGAAGAAGAACAAGCGATCGTACTGGCTACTGAGCTCGTCCACTGCCGCTTGCCGGAACTTCGGAGCTCCGATCTCGTCCATGAGGATCATGGGACAGCCGAACTCGGCGTACTTCTCAGCCTCCGAACGGTGTACAACGAGCGTTGTCATCTCCTTCAGCTCTTGCGGGAAAGCCAAGAACGTGTTCATGCGGTGGGATCGTCCAAGTGATGGGATCACAATTCGCATTTCCTACTCCATGTTCGAAGACACTGGTGGACCGAATCCCTGGAGCACGTCTTCGATTGTGGTGCTGCCAGCGATGAGACAATGCAGAGAGTTAGGGGCTCCCAGACAACCCGCCACGAAGGCCTCCACGCGGAGCCATCCCGTTCTTCCGTCTGGAAGCAAGAAAATGATGTTGTCCGCGATCATCGTGAACGGAATGCTCAACCAGAGTCGCACCGTCCCGTTGTGGGACAGATAGACGTCCACGCGAATCGAGGAGGGATGTATGGAGACGTCCGTCCTTGATGAACGCCTTCGTGGTCTTCCACCCGTGGGATGTGAGTCGGCGGACTTTGGCATGATGTGAGACTGCTTTCTCAAGAGGCGTGATGAGTCTTACGATCTGCATAGCGACTTCTCGTCTTTCCTTGTCCAAGACGGACACGTTCGTACTTGTCGAACTCGCAGAGACAATGCTCGATCTCGCGGAGTTCGAACGGTGGCCACAAAGGATCATCGTCCGGCTTGACGGCAAGCGGATGATGTCTGCGGACCACCAGCGGGAGCTCCTTCTTGGCACGAGCCCAGAGCAGGATCATCGTGCCGACATTGGGCTCGTAGCCGAGACGGATCATTCCTCGGCGGCATCCGGGACCTACGTTTGCCCATTCGTAGCAATCGACTGGCTCGAAGAGCACACTCCAACGCAGATCGCTTGCCATCTCGTAGGCAATGAACGGACCGCAGTAGCGGAAGAGCCTGAGCTCCTCAAACGCGGTGCGGATGGACATTGACTCGTAGATGGTCCTTGCCAGCGTCTCACGCTCTTCCCAGACACGTTGGATCACAGGGATGTGAGCCTCGTGCTTAGGAGTAAGCGTGTCTCCTCCGTTGGTCATGTGGGCACCAGTGTAGAGCTGGAGCCCTCTCCTGTAACGGTAGCGGATGTAGGAGTAGAGCGTATCCGGGGTGGACGAGAACCCGTACTCCTTAGCGTGGATGTCCAGGTTGAACATCCTGTACCAGAACGTGTTCCACACGATCAGTCCGGCAGTCTTCCAGTCTGGAGTCCGCCGGCGACTAACGTCCCAAAGATCAACGTGCCGTTCCTCCATCTTGCGAAGAGCGATCGTCCCGCGATCGAGCTCTCGGAACACGTTGGTGAACTTGTACTCGTGCAGGATCGGGTCCGTCGTCCAAGGACGTGGCAGTCCCTTGTCACGCTTGCACCAGATCTCGTGACGCTTGCCCATCCAGGCGAAGAAGTCTTCTACGCGACTTGATCCGGGTTTGATTGGGTCCACTTGAGAAGTCCCCAGAGGAGGTAGAGAAAGAGGGCTGCCGCGAACAGATACCAAGAACGCTGGAACAGGACGCCGACGAGAGTTGTCACTCCACAAAGGGCGAGACAGACTCCCCGCAGGAGTGCAAATTCACAACGGACACGATGCGTAGTACGACTTTGCATTTGGAACACTTTCCTTCGTAGAAGATCTCATGGACTTTGACGGTTCGGAGCTCCGTGACAGTGGAGCAGACACAGATCTCAACGGGAGCCGGCACAGACGCTGGTGCTTGCGGATTGCTGATTGCCTTCAGCAGCTCTGTCTCTGGGAAAGTCGGCCCGTACCGCTCCATCAGACAATCGAGACAGGGCAACGTCAAACTCTCCCTGAAGTTCCCGTTCCTGATGTGACCGAGTCCTGGAGCGAAGACAAAGCGGATGTCGTCCGTGCGGTAACTGCCGGGAGCGAGTGGAATGCAGTAGGTCATTTGTTTACAGTAACGGCAGACACGACGCGTAGCGTCTTCTTGCATCTGCCGCATACTCCTTCGTAGAAGACTTCTTGGACAGCAATGGACCGGAGTCTCGTCTCTGCTGAGCGGAGCTCAAGAGCAAAGACCGGTATTGGCTCTTCTGAGTCCCGCGAGAGTGCGAGCATGCAGTCAGCACATGGAGTCCGGAGCATCCGGAGCCGATTCTCATTATCGAGCAGACCAATCCCCGGCTCGTAGAGCGTCAGCACGGTGCCGACGCAGCAACGGTCGCGGACGATTGGGACAACGAAAGTCACTTGTCGTCCCTCCACCTGACAAAGCGTGGGAACTTGAGACCGCCGTTGGCAGCAAACGAGTCGAAGGAAATCTCGGCGACCCGTCCTACAAGTGTGGACGGGTCGACGGACATCCGCCACTCTGCCTCGAAGCCAGAGCCGACGGACGCAAGCGTCTCGGACGGACGTTGCGGGTAGGCAACCTGGATGGCCTTGACGCCTCCAGCGAAGGAGTCGGAGTCGGAGATGGTGTAGCCAGTGACGACAAGATCGAGAGTCTGCGTTGGCTTGACCTTCCACCATCCCGAGTAGTGTTTCTCCTTGAGGATGTATCCTTCCCATCCTCGCGTCTTCGCTTGCTCTTCGAGATAGCAACGCATCTCATCGGGATCATCAGACGGCCACGAGAAACTCTTCCGCTCTTCCGTGAGAGCAAACGGGATCTTGAACTCCTGCATGAGACTACGTATGACGGGAAACGTCTGACGCCGGAAGTCCTTCCCGCAGAACCATGGAACTGCAAACGGGATGACGTCGATGACGCGTACGTAGTCCTTGAGATGCGTGATCACGCTAGTAGCGTGTACGCCCTCTACGTAGACCTCGCAGTCCAAAGCGGTGTACGTTGGGACGTAGGAGATCCATGGCACGCGGTCTTGCAGCATGGGCCAGACGTCCGTCTTGCCGTTGCGTGTATACGCGTCGTAGACACCCGGCTCCGTGTGCCGTAGCAGTACACGGAGCCCGTCGTACTTGCGTTGCACCCACGAGAACGGCCTCCGGCCGTCCCAGTCCTTTGCGGCTAGTAGGGCTGTCCAGTTTAGCATGAGAGGTGCCCCTTGATGGCTATTGCTGCCTGCCTTGCCGTCTCTGTTACTCCTGCCTGCCTCCACGTAGGGCAGCGAGGCGACGGGTGTGGCAGTGTAAGTAGCAGCATCCCGTCCTGCCCATAGAAGGTAAGCATCTTCGTACACCCAAAGGCCCTCCATACACGCTGCCCGCACAGGAGCAGGACCTCCGCTGGGCGGGCAGCAATGATCTGGTCGGCCACCGTGCTAGCCAAGGCGGCGTCCCAAGCGAGAGCTGGGGGCAGTACGTTGCACCCCTTGTCCCAGCGGAAGCCGAGCTTGGCTAGCCTGTAGGCACTCTGCCCTCCGCCCATACCGCCTAGCCATAGGGCTAGCCTGCCGTCCCACTTACGCTGCCAGCGTGCAAGGACGTCTGGCCGCACGCACGCGGCGGAGGAGGAATTCCATTGCTCTCCAATGCAAAGGACGCGTGTCCTCATGAGAGCCGCTCCGCGAGAGAGACGCAGAGGCCGAGGGACGAGAAGTGTAGCCACCGTGCCGAGACAGACGCACGGACGGCAAGGACAAACTCTGCCGGCTCCCACCCGTGCCTACTGAGGACCTGCCGTACGTCCCGGTCTCCAATTGCAATGGCAGGCCCTCCGTCGCATGGGCAGGTCTCGCACCAGTCTCGCACGAGACCCACGAGAGCAGAGCAGACAATCGAGAGGGAGGATTTCATGACGCGTCCTTCCTAGCCTTCTCCCGTGCAACGGCAAGAAGATTCTGGACTGCCCACTCTCGCACGCTGCAAGCGTGCCCGCTGAGCCGCATGGGATTGTAGCGTGCAATGAGGACGTCGTCGCTAAGCCGATCCCCCGTCTGCGGGCAGACGTAGTAGTCTGCATCGGGAGGCGAATCCTCAGTCCTACCGTGCCGCGTAGACAGCTCCTGCAGGACCACGCGGCTTGTCTTCTGGCAGATGCCTACGCGGAAGAGTCGCTGCCCGCTACCTACCGTGCCGACGCGTATGTACAGGCTGAGGTAGTCCTGGCTTGCCGTGCTCTCGACGGTGTAGGTAGTACCCGCGTCCCGTATGGCACGGTTGATCTCCTCCACCGTAACGGTAAGGGGCACGCTGGTCACGCGGCACCGTCCTCTCGGAGGACAGCCCGGAGCTGCCGGAGCTTCTCCAATTGTGGCTGGAGAGCCGCCTTGACGTACTTGTCCTTGAGAGCACGCAAGCGGGCGGTAGCCTCCTCACGCTGCCGAGGCATGTCCGCCATTGCAGTATGCATGTCTGCCAACCGCTTCTGGATCTGGGCAATGCGGTTTGTCATGTGCCCGACCTCGAAGAGGAAGTTTTCCTCGAACCGCCGAATCTCGCGGAGACGGCTTGTCTCTGCAAGGATGGCGTCCTTGACCCTCTGAATCTCTGCCTTGTTCTTGCTGTTGGTGTTCTGTTGCTTTCTCATTTTAGTCTGCTCCTCGGAGGCTTTGTAGGGGCCTCCCTCGGCCGCCCCACTACGGGCGGGCGAGGGAGGCCCCTACCGGGAGGCCCGTCCCGGTAGGGGCAGCGTGCAGGCTACTCCTCGCCCAGATCGCCGTCCAGCTCCCCGTCCCCGCCGAGGAGCTCGTCGAGGTCGACGTCCTCCCCGATCTCCGACTTGAGGGACTCGAAGAGCTTCTGGTACGCGGTGCGGGCACGCTGGAGCTTCTTGACACGCTTGCGGGTCTCCGTGTCTCCGAACTTCTCAATGCGGAGGGCCTCGGCACGGAGGGCCTTGAGGGTGTCCTGGGCCTTGGCAATGCGGAGCTCGAGGAGGTCCGCACGGTGCGTGACGTAGATGCCCTCGCTGGCAAAGGCCTCCTTCTTGAGAGGCTTGAAGGTGCGGTCCCAGTTGGCAGGCGACGCCGTCAACTTGCCGTTGTCATCGAGAGGGATGCCGTGCCCATTGATGTCGAGAGCTGCCTCGACGTTGAAGTCGAGACGCACCTTCTTCTCCTTCTTCTCGGGGGCAGGCTTCTCGGTCTTGGTCGGCTTGGCGGACGGGGTGATCTTCTTGCTGGTAGACATGACGTTCCTTGTGTAGGACGTGAGAGATGGTCCGGCGGACCTAAGCGGTCCTGTCCCGGGGAAACCTACGCGGCACGTTGCCGTGGACGCGTAGGGAGGAGGAGGAGAGAGTCAGCAACCGAAGCAAGCGTTGACGAGACGGGAGAGCTTGCCCTCAGGCGGGCACCGGAAGCCGATCGAGACGAGAGCGTTGCGGAGGCCGAGCGAAGAGTCACCCTCAGCCGAGACCGTGACGTTCATCATTGCCCCTTGGCTGTTGGTGAAGTGGATGGTGCAGGTGAGCGTCCGGGCGTTGAAGACCACGACTGCCACGTCCTTGTAGTACTCGGTGTACGACTCGATGATCGTAGTGCGGAGCTGGCCATCCATTGAGAGGATGCCGTTGTACGAGATGTCGCAGGGATCGGAGAAGGACGGCTTGCGGGTAGTGGTCATTGGGGCCTTGCCTTTGCTGTTGCTGTTGCGTGCGTTGCGTGCCCTACTGGCTACTTGCAACACCCACAATGTAGCCCACCCAGGACGGGGTGCAAGGCCCTAGGGGCGACTTTTCGGCCGAAATCTAGGAAAAGAGGATTTTGACCTGGATTCCCGTCTCAGATTGACGTGGAAAATTCCCTTATTCCTTCGTTTAGGCCCCTTGGCAGGCCCTAGGCAGGCCCCTACAGGCCCCTAGGCAGGCCCCTAGGCGGGCAGGCAGGCCCCCAAGGCCCTAGGCGGGCAGGCAGGCCCCTAGGCGGGCCTGCCTGCCCGCCTAGGGG
>Ga0224723_1000133_pt1 | contig 48722 bp, 40 predicted proteins | sample Balambano_FR2_Me_FD_161647 | JGI IMG/M metagenome (GOLD analysis project Ga0224723, IMG submission 161647) | Freshwater sediment microbial communities from Lake Towuti, South Sulawesi, Indonesia - Balambano_FR2_MetaG | ecosystem: Environmental > Aquatic > Freshwater > Lake > Sediment | place... | reverse complement strand
CCACAAACACTGAACCTTGACAACAAAAAGTAGGGGGTTCCGTCTAGAAGGAAGAGGTAACTCTGAAACCTTGGACGGGTAAAACTTTTTAGGTAGATGAGGTTGAACATAGATTTAGTCTACTTGTACCCTGCGGGAAGCAAGCTACAAAAGTCGGGATGGGGCATCGCCCGACTCTAAATCGGATGTGGAGGGAAGGTAAGACTAGCTTGCTAGCATATCCCGTTGAAGCGTCTAGAATCACCGTGGCTTTAGCCCGGTGAGTATGTCAAGGAGTATCGGCAGCTTCCTCAGCGTTATCTCTGTTGCCTCCTCCACTTGATTCATCCATATCGTCCATATCCTGGGCATTGTTGTTACCGTATCGCCGTTTGCCCATCCGACCAGTATTGGTTCGCTTACGGAACTTACGGGCATAAGCCTGATTACGTAGTGCTTTTTCCTTCTTTAGGTTGCGGCGTTTAGCCATTATGAACCTCTTACCTCGCTGTAAATATATGCAATGAAAATCTACCTTGACTTGCTTCGCTGAAACAGTCAAACCCGGAAAGGTTAGAATCTGTGAGAGAAATACTCTAACATAATCTTTCATCCCAAGCGAACTGCAAGCCTTTACAATCATAGCCAGTTCTTTTCAGGAACGTGGCGACTAAATCATCAAAACTTGGACAAACTTACCCTGATCGAGGGAGAAAATTGCAAAAATTTTCTCCTTTTGCCCGTAGACAAATAGAGATCCAGATGCAAGATTGGTGAAATATTTCTTAATAGAACTATTGATAAACGTGAGCCGCCTTCAACATGTGATAAGTAATCAACAATTGCGTCAAGGCAAGCGGGTAGCTTTGCAAAATCTCTCCTGTTGTTCCCACGACTTTACCAATATCTGGATTGCCATCAAGACTACAAAATTGACCCAGATGTGGCACTTCATGACAAAGCACTCGTTCTAAAGTTGTTACTTGATCACGGGTGGCGTGACCATCTATCTCTAACACATCAACAGGCTTGCCCATATCGCGATCGAGTTCTAATCGAATGGCAGAACCAAGATGGTTGCGATTGGGCTGAATAATCTCGCTGAAGTCTGGATGAGGAATGGTTGGTCTCAGAAGTAACCTGACATTGAGCAACAAATCGCTCTGCTCAGACTGCTGATTGGATGGATAAAAGCTAACTACAACGTCTGCCCACTGGCGTTGTGGTCGAATAAATTGTTCAGAATCAGATTCACGTTTTTGCAATTGCTCTAAAACTTCTGCCTCAGAATATCCGCGTTTGCGGGTGTCTCGTTTGATCTTCCACCCCCGTCTCAGTGGCTCAGGGGGAGCTAAGTAAACCCGAACGTCATAACACTCTCTGGCAGCACGGGTGAAATAACCCAGTAAGCCCTCGACAATGACAAACTGTTTGGGCTTAATATACTCAGGAGGGTCGAATGTACCTGTAGAGTGGTTATAAATGGGTTTCAGAATAGCCTGTCCAGTTCGCAGCAAGCTCAAGTGCTGTTGGATGATGTCGAGGTAGTTGCAATCGGGATGGAGGGCTGAAATCCCGATCTCAGCCCGTTGTTTGCGATCGTATCGGTGATAGTCATCTGTACAAATAACAGTGACATTCTCTTCTCCTAAAACTTGAGCAATCCCTTTGGTCAGGGTTGTTTTGCCAGCGGCGCTGTCACCGACGATGCCAAGAATGATTGGGCGTTGATTCATAGATGCGTCCAAGATCAGGCTGGAGTAAATAAGGGAAGGTGCCAGAAAATCTTATAGGAGATATACCACAACCCGTTCCCAAAAACTGGGTCTAGCGCACCATCCTTAAACAAACGTAAGTCGATAATCGCCTTTTACGGGTCATGGCACGACGCAGCATAGCCAGCAAAAGGCAAATCTTTGTTTGACAGCGCAATCTACTCCAACGAAAAGCTGATCGTCGAATTCACGTTAAATGAAGAACCCCATTGAGCAGGCATGGATTTACCAACGAAAACTTGCTCGTCGATATAGACGTTATTTTAATGATTGTTAGGAGTCTAATGATGGTTAGCCATCAGATGCCACTCTGATCCAGCCAATCAATCCCTACTCGAACTGTCAGATCCGATTCCAAATCGCCCGTTGAAGCAGGGATGATTTGCCCTAACCCTAGAATGTTTTCGAGCATGGCAGCCCCTTGCAAATCACCGCGCTGGGCAATGATTTGGGTTTGAGACTGGGCATCTGGCCAGTCTTGTACGACGTAGACATGATTAAACCCCTGTTCCACCAGGTAATCTGCCACTTGCCTCCCAAGTTCAGGTTCACCTGTAGCATTTTGCACAGCTATTCGCAAATGGTTGAAGTCAGGTTGGCTGGCAAATTCTCCCCAAGGTTGCACCTGGAAATACTCCCACATGACTTGATCACGCCCAACTTCATCCATAAGCCAGTAGCTAGCAATATACTCAGATGGGTCACTAAACCGCCCTGGTAACATTACCATCCTGAAATTGTCTTGATTCAACTCCAGGCTAAAATGGGCCAGAGCTAGCATTTCTTCCAGACTCAAATTTGTATCAATGTAGGTTTGAAACAGTTGAATCGCTTCCGGAATTTTGGGTAATACAGTCGGGTCAGTGAGGCGATCGCGCATCGCTCGAATCAATTGTTGCTGCCGCTGAACTCGACCCACATCGCCAAAACCATCTTGTCTAAATCGAGCGAATTGTTCTGCTTCATCCCCGTTGAGGGTTTGCCAACCTGGCTCTAAATCAATTTTGAGCTTTTGCGTCTTATCTTCGTAAAGCATCCGCTCTGGCACAAAGACCCTCACCCCACCAAGCAAATCAATCAGTTCACGTAGTGCGTCAGTACTAATACGAACATAGCGATCGATAGGTACTCCGTTCAGAGTGTAGCTAACCGTTTGTGCTGCCAGAGTTGGCCCACCTTCCCAATTGGCATGGTTAATCTTAGTGATGCCGATGTCAGGGATATTAACCTGCGTATCTCTAGGGATGGATAATACACTAACCGTGTCAGTTATTGGATCGACGCGCACCAAGAGCATTGTGTCACTGCGCCCTGCAAACAAATCTTCGGAGTCTGAAGATGATCGCAGCGAGTCTGAGACGATCGAGCTATCAGATTCATCAAAAGCGAGGTCGATTCCCATCACCAAAATATTGATGGGTCGAGTGATCCGATAACCAAAACTTTTCAACCAAATCTCTTTGATTGACAAGGGGTCTCCATCCTTGCGAGGTGCGATCGCTGATGGTAAGGGTGTAACCATCATCAAAAATGCTCCTAACAGGGCTGAAGCAAGCGCAGTCATCATAAATAGGCCCCCTCGACAGAACAGCGATCGCCAAGACGTTGGCTGCTGGAACTTAAAGGGAGATTTTGACTGCGTATGACCAGGAACTATAACAGTAATCGTGCTTTGTGCTTCCTCTGAACTCGCAGGCTGCTGCGGGTCAGATTCCTGTACTAACCGTTCCACTCCGTCTCACACCTCATAAGAGATTCATACAAACCTTGCTTGCCTATCTCAAGCTAGACTTTGATGTTAAGCAAGCTTAATATCCTAACTCCTTGGATTATAGACCGAACCGTGGCTTCTCTAGTGAATTAGGTCTAACGCAATTGATCACAACGGCAGGTTACACAATCCAATATAAATGTGTATTTATCTATACATTCGACTGGAAAAAATACCAATTCAATTCCATACTCTATTCATTCAGAATTTGCGTTATCGGGTGCATCAATCATGACAGATTTTCCTTTTGCACTCTTCTATGCTCATTCACGCAAGTATTTGGGTTAGATATGTTGAACCCATGTTCCCTTGCGCCTCTTGAGTGTCCATCGCTTTCAGAAAATTTAATTTCCTGATGAAAACCGTGAAGTTGAGGCAAATCCTTGAACGGATCTTGTCTTCTCAACCCTGAATTCTGAATAGGATGATAAGAGTGAATTGAGGAGAAGTGGAGCATGATCCCTGTAATCCTGGCGGGTGGGAAAGGTGAGCGGTTCTGGCCGATTAGCCGTAGACATAGACCCAAACAGTTTTTGTGTTTGGATGGTAGCGGTAAAAGTTTGCTGCAAGCCACGGCGGAGCGGTTGTTAAACCTCGCGGGGGGATGGCAGGGTCTGTGGGTGATTACCGCTGCTCACTTAGCGGCAGGCGTGCGAGAACAATTACCTCAATTGTCTGAATCTAATTTACTGATCGAAGTCGAAGGACGTGATACGGCTCCTGCTGTAGCATGGGCCACTTTAGAAATTGCCCAACGCTGTGGTGAAGATGCTGTGATTGGCTTCTTTCCTGCGGATCACTGGATTGGAGATGAAACCGCCTTTTGTCAAACCCTCCATGCCGCCGCAGAACTGGCTATGACGAAAAGGGCGATCGCCACACTCGGCATCCATCCCACCTATCCCGCTATAGGTTACGGTTACATTGAGCAGGGAGAACAGTTAGGACTATTTCAAGAGTTGCCAGCTTATCAAGTCAGTCGCTTTACCGAAAAACCCGATCGATCGACGGCTGAATCTTTTCTCGCTAGTGGTCGCTTTAGCTGGAATGCAGGCATGTTCATCTTTCCAGCGGGTGTAGCGCTATCAGAACTGCACATCCACGCCCCCGAAATTATTGAACCCCTTGAACAGCAGGGCCCTTCAGCCTATCCCAACTTGCCCAAATTAAGTATCGACTACGCCTTGATGGAAAAAACCCAACAAGCCTGTGTACTACCTGTTCACTTTAGCTGGGATGACTTGGGTGATTGGAATGCGATCGAGCGCCTATTAAAACAAGACAATCCCAACGTCGAACTAGCCCGACATGTGGGACTCGATACCCAGGGTTCGCTACTCTACGCCACTGATGAAGACGATTTGATTGTGACGATCGGCTTAGAAGACACGGTGATCGTGCGCGACAAAAAAGTAACTTTGATTGTTAAGAAAGACCGCACTCAAGAAATTAAGCAAGTCCTGAAAAAACTCCAATCCCACCCCGATTTCAGCGAGTTACTGTAGTATCTTTGCACCTGTATGTTGATTAACTGAAAGATAGTTAACTTACTGAGATCTTATTAACCGGGCAACTAAAGATCTGACAGTAGAACATGGGTTTCAACTGCGCTCAACCCATGATAATTCGAGGTTAATAACTTTGCTCAATCAGCATATAAGCTGAGAGTGTTCGCGGGTACAAGGTTCTCCCGGAATCATGGTGATAAGACAATTGAATGTTGCCGTAGGACGGGCATCTTGCCCGTGCAGGCTAGAAGTTCGCTACCGTTTCCACCACAAATCTGGAAGAGCAAAGTACAATCCTAGCTCAGGCAAGCCTGTATCACACACTTTAATGATGTCAAGTGTGGATAAATCATGCTAGTTTGATTAGAGATGTACTGAAACTGCCACTAAGATTAGTACGTTTTTATTAAGGAAATGATTAGAAGAATCTCAGTTGAAGATATTCAAATTCCGAAGCGATATCGATCTGGACTTGAGAAAATAGCGACGGTTGACGAAGAGTTCTTTAAAAAACTGCTGAATTCTCTGAGTGAGTTTTCTCCAACACCTCGAATTAAAGACATTATCACGCTGGTTACAAGAGATTGTGAGATTGACATCCCTGAAGCTCGGAGTTTGGTGACAACGATTCGCTTACTTCGCTCTGTTTTAAGTGATTCGGGAGTTTCTGCTGAAGCCCTTGCTCAAAAAGTAAGTAAAGCCTTAGAGGATGATTCTGAAACACTGACCCTGTCAGGTGAAGAAGTTTTTCGATTTGAGGAAAGGCTATCTTTATTGCTTAAAATTCGTGGCTCTTTAGAAACATCATTAAGAGCTTCAAAATTGCTAACTGAATATGCAAATATTTTTTTGGAATCTCGAATCTTAACTGACATCCGACCAGTGTTTAAAGACGATATCGGTGATGGTATTGGAGGAGCTCTGCTAATTCATAATCTAAGGATTGCTTATCGGACTGCTGATGAATTTAAAGAGATTTTTGTCGCTCTAGACTCTACTGATCTCGAACAGCTTTTAGAGCAAATCGATCGAGCTATCCAAAAAGAGGAATTTCTTGAATCTCTCCTAACCGAAGCAAGTGTTCCTTACCTAGACGTTCATCAAAGTGGTGACAATGATAATTTCAACGTCCAGAGTTTAGAGGACTAAGGAGTAGAGAGATGCTTCTACAATTAGAGGAAGATGATATTCTCTGCAAGACTTTGGATGGAGAAACTTTACTTGACAAGGTTCACTTAACTCGGATTCCTAAAATCCATAGATTAGGAGAATTTGCTCATTTCTTTGCTTCTAATCAGGATTTTCCGCGAGATTCCCAAGATCTTCTGTTAGGGTATCGTCCTCAATCTAGAAGTGTTTCAAGTTTAAATCGTGTTAAGAACCGCTTCACTTTATCTAAGCTTAAAGCATTCTATGAAATGCCTAATCCTAACACTGTTCTGGAGTTTCTTAACAAATATCCTAACCTCGAACTTGCATCTGTACTGTTTGAGGCCCGTGAGGAAGTTAAGAAACATTTTCCATCTGAACGGCTTAGTTTAGAAGTAATAGCCGATCCAGAGTTGATTGAGGTTGAGGATCTATGGCTTTATATATTTACATCACTTCCTGTTAAAGAAGCTCGTCAAAAACTTAAGCAGTTGGATAATGAGTGGTTTTTAGATCAAATGAACCGAACCAACGGCTTATTTAACTTCAATCTACGATTTGTATGAGTTTCGATTGGCGTAACTATTTGGTTCTTGCAAAAGTTCTTCACGGAAATTGTAATACAATCTCGCACGAAGAAGCTTGTTTAAGAGCGGCTGTTAGTCGAGCTTACTATGCAGCTTTTTGTACTGCTCGCAATCTTGCTTGTAACAAGGGCAGTTTATCTTTATCTAATACAGGTCAAGATCACAAACTTGTTATGGATCACTATAGGAAAGATCCCGATCTTGATAGAAGAAGAGTCGGATCTGAATTGAAACGGTTAAGAGATTTACGAAATCTAGCAGACTATCAAAATACAGTTACCGATGTCGAAGGATCTGTACAGAATGCTATTGATGCTTCACAAGAAGTAATTGATTTGCTGGACAAAATTTTCTGTTAAGGCTATCTCAGACCCCCCACTCTTTAGAATTAAGGGATCTGGGAAAAGTCAGGATTTGAAAAATTTAACTTGCAGGTGCTCCTAGCACCAAAGATTCAGGCTGACCGATCGCCCTTCTTAACCGATCGCCATACAACCTCAGCGCATTCTCACCCAGGAGCAGTTTCAGGTACTCGCGATCGTATCCGCCCTTCAGCACTTCATCAATACATCCGTAGATCATGCCATCCCAATGACCATAATCTACCGAGAAGCAGGGCAGGTGTTTAGCCCACTCTCCCATGGCCGCAGGCAGGTAAGTGGGAGCAGGATCGTCGGGTTCAAAGGAGACGAAGATTTGTCCTCGTTGAAAATAATCCATTGGGTCGCGATCGCGCAACTCATAGTGTTCGTAAAGGCTTGACTCATCCACAGCAGCCGCATCATATTCGCTGTTCCACACCATGCCCAGCAGGTTTTTCACTTGGTTGAGGACTCCCAAACTGTCGTGGATTCCCCTCTCTTGCATCATCAGTTTGGCCACTTCCATCATGGAGGGACGATAGGTGTGGTGTGGGTCAAAATCTCGAATCCGCTTCTCCCAGTGCTCATGGCAGGCATGAGCCAGATCCGGCAGCCAGCCGCAGCCGCCTTCCAAAAAGCCAACCCGGAGAGTGGGAAACTGCTCAAAAGCGCCATCAAAAATCATCCGAGCTAAGGCCAGTTGTTGCTGATTTCGCAGCACAAAAATGTGAGTTAGGACAAAGGTTTCGGTGTGATCGGACAGCCCGCCCACGAGTTGAGATCCCACATTGCCATGGATGCCGATCGCCACATCCAGATCTACCGCAGCTTGCAAGAGCGGACGAAAATCAGGATGACTTAAAGCCTTACAGGTGCGAATGTCTGGATAGGCTTGGGGTGCTTTGGGATGGGGAATAGGCAAGTGAGGAGCAACTTGCACACCGATCATGCCCAAATCATTAACACAGCGATGAAGTTCTGCTACTGCTGCATCGACATCTTGTAGAGGGAGGACACCAAGTGGTTTAAGGCGATCGCCATACTTGCGACAGTCTTCAGCAATATAGTTGTTGTAAGCTTGGCAGAGGGCGATCGCTAGATCCTTATCAACCAGGCAGGAAAACGTCAGGTTAAATGTGCCGTAAATCACCTGAACGTCAATGCCTTGTTGATCCATTTGCTCGATTCGCACTCGATTAAACATGGCTCCCAAAGTCGTATCGGGATGCAAATTGCGAAATCCACCTTTGCCGAACCCTTCGGGTTGGGGAAACAGTCTAACTAAATCGTTTTGTCCTGTGACTGGATTAAAGTCAAGGATTCGAGTGCGTTGGTGCCCCAAGCGATCGGTGATCAATCCCAAACGCTTGCGATAGTCTGGTGCTAAATAATCCAGCATGACGAGAGGATTTTCTAACTTATGAGCGTCTGCGTCAATGACCAGTAAACCTTGATACATGAATCATCCTTAAACCCAACGTTCTCTTACTGTAAAAGAAAACATTCTGTGTGTCTGCGGTAGACCGCCAGATTTTGTGTCCCACCATCAGCGTTTTATTGGGCAGATATAGGCTAACTTGTGATGTCGCTTTCCTAAAAAACGCGAATTAATGAAACCCAAAACTGTTTGGTAGAAAGCCACGTTTCCTACCAAACAGATTGGTTTTGTTTCATGCTTAATTCCAATTTGTGATTAATCACGAGACACAAAAATCGCTACTTGAGGGCTGCGGTTATCGAACTTACGTACAAGACAAAAGGTATTGGTGCTAGAGGAATCTCATGCAAAGTCTGTTTAAACCTCTATTCAAGCAACTGGAGACATTTTCTCCCAGTCCAGCGACGATGCAGCGATTGGATAAATTAGTCTCTCGCTATTCGCGGGTAGGCGATTCCATGTTTTTTACCCAGGAGCAGTTTCCCTGGGCTAATGAGTTAGAAGCCAACTGGCAGGTGATTCGGCGCGAGTTAGATGATGTGATGCAGTTTACCGAGGCGCTACCCAACTTCGACGACATTTCCCCCCGGCAGCGCAAAATTGCGGGTGATAACATGTGGAAAACTTATTTTTTCTATGCCTTTGGCTTTAAGGCTAAAAAGAATTGCGATCGCTGCCCAGAAACCACCAAATTGTTACAGCAAGTGCCTGGATTAAAAGTCGCCTTCTTCTCGATCCTGGCTCCAGGCAAACATATTCCCAGGCACAACGGCAAACACAAGGGAATTATTCGCTATCATCTGGGCTTAAAAGTGCCGGAACCGCGAGAGCAATGCCGCATTCAGGTGGGCGATCAAACCGCGTACTGGGAAGAAGGCAAAAGTTTGATTTTTGATGACACTTTTCCCCATGAAGTCTGGAATGATACAGACGGATATCGCGCCATTCTCTTTCTGGATGTGTCCCGTCCCCTGCGATTTCCGCTATCTTTTGTGAATTGGCTGGTATTTAATCTGATTGCCATTTCCCCCATTGTGCAAATTGCCCGCACGAACCACGAGAACTGGGAAAAAGAAGTCGGCGATCTGCTAAAGTGAGCTATCCTCCGTCCCGTGAACTTGGGCATGAAAACCTATCTAGATGTCTTGTTGGGAAAGTCTTTTCTGTGATCGCTAACCTTGAGGGCGATCATAGAGTGCTATTGGTCATCTTTGAGTTTTATACTGGTCTGGCTATCGCCAGATTAGTTATATCAGTTTGAGGCATTGCTTAATCCGGCTATGAAATTGAGCGGGGGAGGCGCGCTCAGCGCACCTCCCCCACTCAAATGTCCTGCCCTTACTGTTATGGCGGTTGCTATATTGAGGCGACAGCGCAGATTGTACCAGGCTCAGGCAAAGGTTCTCCAGAGGCTTCGTGGGCGATGATCAATGATTCGAGGGCTTCAATCCCTTGGGTCACTGCCTCCTCATAGGTTTCGCCGTGGGTGCGCCACCGCTGCCCTGGAAAGTCTGGAAAGCCAACCAGAAAACAGTTATCCTCTTCCGACCACTGAATCACCATTTGATACTTAAGCTTGTTCGTCATGTTGATTATCCACCACTTCCTGAATTGCTCTTAAAACCTCTTTATCTTGATAAGGTTTAGCATCTGCACCATCTTTGCCAGAAACCGTTATTTTGCCTGCATAGAGTGGATGTATCCAATTCGTATGACTACCTTTCCCAGGAACTTCTTGAAACCCTGCCTGGCGTAACAACTGCTTAAGTTCTCGAATTTTCTTTGGCACTCCCCTAAGTTCCTTGACATCAATATGATTGTATTAGGGTAAGCCAACATAGCTTAAAGCTTTGACCTTTTGAATTGCACCTTCAACATTAGGTAAGGACTGTCGCCGTTTTTCTATGGTTTCAATCCTTAGCTTTGTTACAACTTCCAACTCTTATATGGTTTCAGATAAGGTTTCACCCTGAATGACTGACAAAACTCTCTAAACTCTTATTCTTGCGTAGGTTGTATTAGCGATAGCGTAACCCAAAAAAACAAAGCTGATACATTTACGTGACACAATCCATCAAAAAGATGGACAATGCAACGACAGGATCATTCCCATAACGGGAAATGAAGGTGGTATCCCACAAAGCTAAAGCAGATGTCTTAGCGCTGATTTGATTAAATTCACCATTTTTACCTGCTGGCATCCAGGATACCTTCGCTTTCTGGTTAGATTTGGATCTTAACTAAGAAGATTCGCCCTCTAACCACTATGGTAGGCACCGCCAGTGAATCAATACAAGAGTATCATATTGTTCTTGCTTGTTCAGTAACTTTGTGATTTAACAGCAATTCTCATCTTGAAATAGAACCTGGGTTTTCCGCCCCTGCCAGGGGCGGAAAACCCAGGTTTGGTTTGGGAGCGCCCGCCTTAGGCGGGCGCTCCCAAACCAAAATGAGAATTGTTGGTGATTTAAGTTATTTCTCCTATTGAGCTTTGCGGCAGAGAGTAAACAAAGCCGTAGATAGCGCGATCGCCGCTGTCGCATAAAACACCATTGGCAATCCGGCATATTTCCAGATGGGTCCTAAAATTAGCGGTGAAATAAACTGACCTAATGAATTAAATCCAGTACCGATCGCTAGAACGCTGGCCCTGACTTCGGCAGAAGATAGGTTAGCTAATCGACCATAAGCATTGGGTGTGATCATGCCAAATCCAGAACCAAAGAGAACTGCGGTAGGCAGAATGATTTCAATGTGGTGCAGAAATGGGATTGTGCCAACGGTCACTGCCATTAAACCAAAACCCAGCGCGATCGCCTGCCGTGGCCCCAATAACTTTGCTAAGCGAGTTGCCAGAACTGCCGAGACAATCGCCGCCCCCATCCCCCGCACCGCTAACACCAATCCATTCAGTTCTGGACCCGCCCCGATCGCCTGCTTCAAGTAGAGGGGGGTGTAGATGACAACGGCAAAGACGATCATGGCAGCCATTGCCAACAAAATATAGACCTCAATGATACTGGCTTGCTTCAACGTTTTAACCAAAGGAGTGGACTGGTTGCCCAAAATTGTTGAAGACTGGCGCGATCGCGTTTCACGCAGTCCCACACTAGCAATCACAGCCAATGGAATCCCCAAGCCATAAAGATAAAAAGCATATTGCCAATTTGTTTGACCAACCCATCCCCCTACCAACGGCACGATGATGCTGGCAGTTGTCATAGCGCTGGTGGCATATCCCAGAACTCGCGATCGCTCTTCGCCCTCATACAGATTGCCCAATAAACCAATACTGGCTGCGGCAATCCCGCCACTGCTCACTCCTAAAAGCGCCCTGATAACTAATAACAACCCTAAACTCGGCACAAAAGCGCCCAAAATGCCAAACAAGGAATAGAGCAGCAGAGACGGAATCATCACCCTCAGCTTGCCCAACCGATCGGCCAGAATACCCATGACAGGGGTAAACACAGCCGTTGCCAAAGCATGGATACTGACCAGCATGCCCGCCCAGCGGGGGTCAAACTGTAGTTGCTGTACCATTTCCGGCAGCACTGGAGAGACGACTCCCCCAGTCATCGTTGTCAAGCAACCCGCTGCCAAAAGGATGGGGAAGACATAACTCCGTCTTCGAGGGAACACCCTACGGATAGAATTTAGAGGTTGGGAGGTTGGAGCACTATCGGTAGGCAGCATAGACGGAACCTAATCATTAAAAAAAACATAGGCGATTCAATGCCAGTGGATCACAATTGATAGGACAGTTACGGGCTGTGTCCTCAAGTGACCCACGCATTCGACTCAGAACTGATAAGTTGAAAACTCAATGGACTGCTTGGTTGAATTGCTCCCCTCGATACGGGATGTATCAGTAGTACGTGTTACTTTTTGGTTCACATCCCGATTGAAAGCCCCTGCTAAGTCTTTAACGATAAGCTTCGCTTATTCTAAAAAGCCTAGAGTAGCCGATTGGATCAACCTTGTGATGCTAGTCAGACGAACTGGTTGGAATGCTAATATGCCGAAATCCAGAACTCTGATTAAGGCATGACTTGAGCCACTATTGTGGTGAACCACGTTAGCACGGAGATATTCCGGAGGAAACTTGCTGATTTCTTGTTAGCAGATTGACTTTATTACGCAGTCAAAGGCTAAATAAGTATGTTCCAGCCAATTGATGATTCCACTGAGCCACTGTAGCGATCGCCCACTCCTTAAAAACGGGAATTTAGTAGCGATCACGCCTAGTTCAGTGTAAAACTCAAAATTACTACTTAGGGTCAGAGCAGAACCGATGCAACTGTCTACAACTCTCAAGGGTCAAACTATCCAGAATAAGGTTCGCGAAGTCGGAATCAACCCAAACTATTGGTATCCCGTGGCTTGGGCAGATCAACTCAAACCTAATAAGATTCTGCCCGTTAAGGTCTGGCAGCAGGCGATCGCTATCTATCGAGACGATGCAGGGCGAGTGTGCGCTGTGGAAAACGCCTGTCCTCACAAGGGTGTAGAATTGCACAGGGGCCAGGTGCAGGGGGAAAGGTTAGTTTGTCCCTATCATGGCTGGGAGTTTGACAGGGCTGGAACATGTGTTGGCATCCCCTACCTACCACAGGATCAGAAGCTCCCTTATGCTCAGGTGCGAAGCTATCCCGTGCAGGAGCGCTATGAAATCATTTGGGTTTTTCCAGGAGCACCTGATTTAGCAACTGAGCAGCATATTCCTCAGGTGCCTGAGTATGACGATCCCAGTTGGCTGATGATTCCCATCACAGGGTACTTTAAAGCTCACTTCTCCATCTGCAATGAGAACACAATGGATGTGTTTCATGGCTTTCTCCACCGCAACATCCAGGGCTGGTTTAACCCGCTTCTGCTGAAACTTGAGGAAACTGGCAATTCTGTTCGTGCTAGCTACAGAGTTTGTTATCGAGGGAGACTCTCAAAAATCTTGGGACTCACAACTCAAAGCGACGGTGTTACTATGCGGACGGTTACAGTTGATTATTCTTATCCTCACTACCACAATACCCTTGAGGGTGTTTCTTCTCTATATCTCATGCGATTGCCTGTCAGTCCTTCAGAAACACGCTCCTTCTCCATCCTGTTTCTGCAAATGCCGTTACCCAAGTGGTTGGTAAATTTCTTCAAACCCTGGATTGCTCCCTTCATTCGACGCTTTGTTTTTATGAAGTTTTTAGAGCAAGATATTGAAATGATGGAGAGCGAGCAACGGACTTATCGAGAAAATCCAAAGCGGCGATATGTTGAGATTAATCCTGCCATTATTGCTTTACAGCGATTGATCGTTCGCCAGCATGAGCAATATATCGGACATTTACGTCAGTCTGATAGTCACTAACAACGGTAATGTTTCAGATTCAGCAACATCCGCTGGAGCAACTGTCTCAACCCATTTTGACCATGTAGCAGGAAGCTAAGAAGCTAGTTCCATTCCTGAGCAGTTGAAGCGCTTCCACTCTGATAAAGTACCTGAATATCGACAGATAATCGGGCAGTTTAATTCACATAATTCATTCCATTCAAGGTGAGGGGAGTTTACTGTGCAAGTTGTTAAAGAGTATGTTCAGCGGTGGTATGAGAGCGATTTAGATCCAGATGAATTCATCTGCCACCGTAAGCAGGGTAATTTGGTTGAGATTGAAGAGGTCAAGACCGGACGACATCGCAACGTGCTTTGTTTCTGCACAAATGACGTGTTGGGACTAGTGCAAGACGAAGCGGTGCAAAAGGCTGCGATCGATGCCATCTTGCACTACGGCACGTCCAATAGTTCCTGTTCGGTGTTGAGCGGGCGCATTGATTTGCACCGCCAGCTAGAAGATGAAATTTCAGACTTCAAGCATCTGCCTTACACTCAGTTGTTCATTAATGCATGGATGGCCATGCAGGCCTTAATGGATGCATTCTGCCATCTGGCCATTCCTGTACCAGGCTTCCAAAATACTCGTGAAACCCTGATTCTGACCGATGTTTTGAATCATGGTTGTATTGTTTCGGCGATCGCCAATGCAGGTACTCGGTCTGGAAAACTCTTTGGTCACAGTCCACGGGTGCGGGTGCGGGCTTATCGCCACTGTGATGTTGAGGACTTAGCTCGCAAGTTGCAGCGCTACGCTCGTCCGGATGACCGGATTATGGTCGTTTCTGATGCAGTGTTCTCAATGGATGGAGACATTGCTCCTCTCCCAGACATGATCGATGTTTTGCATCAGTATGAGGGCAGCGTTTTAGTCATGGATGAAGCTCATGCCAGCGGAGCCATTGGAGCAACGGGTCGAGGCATTTATGAACATTTTGGTTTGTTACCACAACAGGCGATCGAGCGGGGTGTCGTTCCCATCATCATGACGACTTTTTCTAAGTTTGCTGCCTCCGCTGGCGCAGCAATTAGCAGCCATGTAGCAGAGTTTAAGCCTTTACTTAACGTCTCTCCCACTTCTATTGGCACGATTTCCCTGGCTCCGCCGCTGGCAGCAGCAGCATTGGAAAGCTTGCGCCAGGTACGTCAGCACCCTGAACTGGTGCAAAAGCTCCAGGAGAATACTAGATATTTGCGATCGCGCCTGACTGAAAATAATTTTCATGCGATTGGCGAAACTAACGTTATTCCAGTGATCTTGCCACCAGAACTCAATCCTAAACAGTTTGCTAGAACGCTGATGAGCGATCACGGACTTTGGGTTTCTCCCATCTGGTTTATTGCCAAACCCCGGATGAGGATTACCGTCAATGCCTTACATACTCGCGAAGAAATGGATCATTTGGTAGCGGGTATGGTGGCAGCTAGGGCGTTAATGTACAAACCTACAACCATTAGCGCTTAACCCAATCAGGTGATTTCTGGCTCAATCTGGGAGGTGGAGCAGTGCTCCACCTCCCAGCGTGTATGATGCTTGCGCTCTAATCAAGATGTTTCGTGTGAAAGCCTTATCGTGACGTGAGTTCGATAATCGCCGTTTTGAGGGTGTGGCGCGACGCGCCACACCCTCAAAACGGCGGTTTTTCGTGGGGTGGGCGCAGCCCACCCCACGAAAAACCGCTCGTCGAACTCACGTTCATTTTGGATTGGGAGCGCCTGCCGTCGGTAGGCGCTCCCAATCCAAACCTGGGTTTTCTGCCCCGTACTACGGCAGAAAACCCAGGTTCTATTTCAAAAAGAGAATTGCTGACACAACTTATGCTCAGAAGATTAACTGCTCCAATTTGCTATTTGATGAACGGTCTCAGAGATTGTTTGAGAAGCAATCATTTGGCAAGTAGTCATTGGTAAGAGTGCATCCCACTTTTGTAATCTGCTAAACCCGATTTTGCGAGGGGCGCGGGCACAGCCCGCGCCCCTCGCAAAGTCGGGATGCAATCATTGGTAACAAGTCATTAATAATCAGCAAAGTCTTTGAAATATCTTTCCAAGAAGGAATTCTTCAAAAAAAATTCACTTACACCAGATACAATTCGCTAATATTAAGAAAGAACTAAAAACCTAGTTGAATACCGGGGTTTTTGGGAAGATATCAAAGTAATTCAGATTTATCTTAATAGTGACAGGAGGCACCTATGGCACTTCGACTAGGCGACACAGTTCCAAATTTCACTCAAAGTTCTACAGAGGGTGAGATTAATTTTTATGATTGGGCTGGCGACAGTTGGGTGGTTCTTTTCTCTCATCCAAAAGATTTCACTCCTGTTTGCACAACCGAACTGGGCACTGTGGCAAAACTCAAGCCTGAATTTGACAAACGCAATGTCAAAGTACTCGCTCTGAGTGTAGACGACGTTGACTCTCATAAAGGATGGGTAGGAGATATTGAAGAGACCCAGAATGCTAATCTGAACTATCCGATTCTGGCAGATCCCGATCGCAAAGTGTCGGATCTCTATGACATGATTCACCCCAATGCCAACGATACATTAACCGTTCGCTCGGTTTTTGTTATTGATCCCAACAAGAAGCTACGCCTGACCTTTACCTACCCTGCTAGTACGGGTCGCAATTTTGATGAAATTTTGCGGGTTATTGATTCTCTGCAACTGACAGACAATTACAGCGTAGCCACCCCCGCAGATTGGAAAGACGGCGGCGACTGTGTCATCGTTCCTTCTTTGAAAGATCCAGAAGTTCTTAAGGAGAAGTTTCCCAAAGGGTATACCGAGGTTAAACCCTACTTGCGGATGACCCCTCAACCCAATAAGTAGGCATTCTCATCTCCTACTGTCCGCTCCAATGCTGAATCCACTTATGGATGCGCTTGGAGCGGTTTTTATTGAAGCGAAAATGATATGCTGGACGGATTGTTATTCATTCATGAAGTAGATTGGACGAAGGAGTTACTCTAGAACGTTTACAGTTAATGGCCTCAGAGGGTGTAGGTCAGGCAGCTAGCGTAGAGAAAAGTACTTATGGACGGAACCCTTGAGCTTACTTTGCAAATTGTCATTGCAATTAGTGCAGGGATCAGTGCTCAAGTATTAGCGGACTTTTTAAAGGTTCCCAGTATTGTTTTCCTGCTGCTATTTGGCATTTTGCTGGGGTCAGATGGTTTAGGTATTCTTCATCCTCGCATTCTAGGTTCTGGGCTAGAAGTGATTGTGGCGCTGTCAGTTGCCCTGATCCTGTTTGAAGGGGGACTAAATCTTGAGCTTCGCGACCTAGACAGAGTTTCTGGTAGCCTGCGTAATTTGGTCACAATGGGACCGCTCATAACCTTAATCAGTGGTGGCATGGTGACCCACTGGTTAGGTGAATTTCCGTGGCCGCTGGCTTTTTTGTATGCTTCCCTCGTGGTTGTGACTGGTCCAACCGTCATCGGCCCACTCCTTAAACATGTTAAGGTCGATCGCCAAGTAGGAACCTTATTAGAAGGGGAAGGAGTGCTAATTGATCCGGTTGGAGCGATTCTGGCTGTCGTTGTTCTAGATATTATTCTCAACGGCGAGGCCGAACCCACTTCTATTATTAGCGGTCTTTTGTTGCGATTGGGAATTGGTGCAGCGATCGGGGCATTAGGGGGTTGGTTACTCGGCTTCTTCCTGAAACAAGCTAGGTTTCTTTCCGACGAGTTAAAGAATCTGGTTGTTTTGGCGGGATTGTGGGGACTGTTTGGCATCGCTCAATCCATTCGTAGTGAGTCAGGTTTGATGACAACAGTAGTCGCAGGCATTGTTTTAAGAGCATCCTCGCTACCCGAAGAACGGCTGTTGCGGCGGTTTAAGGGCCAGTTAACTATTCTGGCTGTCTCTGTCTTATTCATTTTATTGTCTGCTGATTTATCGATCGCCAGTGTCTTTGCCTTGGGACGAGGAGCACTCCTTACAGTAGCCGCTTTAATGTTTGTCATCCGCCCAACCAACGTCTGGCTGTGTACGTTAAATAGTGGTATGAATTGGCGACAGAAGTTATTCGTGTCCTGGGTTGCCCCTAAAGGTATTGTCTCTGCTTCTGTGGCTTCCCTCTTCTCGATCTTGTTAACTGAACGCGGAGTCACTGGAGGAGATGCAATCAAGGCACTCGTTTTTCTAACCATTATTTCGACGGTTTTCTTGCAGGGATTAACCGCAGGCTGGGTTGCCCAGCTCTTGCAAATTACTTCAACTCAAGCGACCGGAGCCGTGATTGTAGGATGTAACCCTCTGAGTCGCCTAGTTGCTCGGTTGTTACAACAACGCGGTGAAGCAGTCGTGCTCATCGATACAGATTTAGCAGCGTGTCGGTTAGCAGAGCAAGATGGACTGAGAGTGTTTGCTAGCAGTGCTCTTGACACTGATGTGCTGGAAAGAGCAGGACTATCATCGGCTGGCACATTTTTATCAATGACCAATAACGGCGAAGTTAATCTTGTTTTGGCCCAGAGGGCAGCAGAGGAGTTTCGACCCCCCAGAGTCTTGGCGATCTTTCCAGTTGATGCAGAAGCCAGCAACACAACCAACATTAAGATTCAGCAAGCATTTATGCCCCAAATCTCGCTGAAAACCTGGAATCGCTATGTCAGCGATAGTTCCATTAAGTTAGGCGAGGCTATCATACCAGTATCAGAGACGGCTGTTGAAGTGGCTGAGCGCAAAGCCCGTCTACAGAGCCTGGTAGATGCCGGAAACTTGTTGCCACTATTTATAGATAGACAGGTTGAGCGACAGGCACCACTGCTGATTGTCAATAGCATCCAAGAGGTGCAAGCAGGCGATCGCCTCATCTACTTATTGCATGACTCCCGCTCTACTATGATTAAGCGTTTATCGGGAGGGAGCAGTGTGGCACGCCCATCACTGCTCATTCCGGAAAAACTTCCTGAAATCGAGGAGATGCTATCTGCTGAAGTTGCCCCTAATCTTTTTAGTGGAGAGAATAGCTATTCTGCAAACGCAAACAATGCAAATACAGATGCAGGGAAGGAAGTGAAACTTAAAGACACAGTCTAGACCTGTGATAGGTTAAAACCAAGTCTCGTGCTTCCTGAAGGGGCAACCTGAGCAGGCATCAAGCACGCGATCGCTGGACAAACATAAGTAGCAAATAAACAGTGACTAGATAGACTGCGGCTAAAGCAGGAATAATAAAGGGCACGGTTTCATAGTTCATAGCACGGCTCAGATAGGTAAAAATAGTGTGTAGGCGAAAATATAGACAGTCGAACATAGGCGAACTCATATGAGTACACCACAAAGCAATTCAAAAACCCGAAGCTAATTTCATCTAAACGCTAAAAGCATCCGCAAGCCACTAGAACCAACACCAAGCGTGAGAGAAGCAAGTCCTTAATCCAATACAGAAATCTGCATAAAATCAGGAACATCGACCTCAACTATCTGGCTAACGCTAACTGATTCAAAACTGCGCGAACTGAAGTTCAGATCGATGAGTCGAAACAGTTGCGAACACGAACATTAGTTCTATACGGTTGAAACAAGCCTTAGCGATTGCTAAATTTATGAATTTTTGAAATCCCTATATGTTTAGACTAACATAAGAATCCCTAATTTGAGGGAATCTTTGAGAAGAGGTTTAAAAAGATTTACAGAACTTGCAAATCAAGTACAGACAAGCTTTTCAACCAGTTAAGGAGTTGCACTTTGGCAAAATTCTATAGAAATCTGCTAGGAGATCGTTCTTAATCTAACTTTTCCCCCTCCAAGTGTCCAGGGGGATTGATCTATCTATCGATTCACGCTCAAACCTGGGAATCCTCAATGAAAACTTTTTCTTATCAATCTGTCTTCACCAGATAGATTGGGCTATTAAAGGAAGTGCAAAATTATCAAAACGCGGCAAAAAAACGGGTTGAATCATCTGATCCCAGATGTAGGAGGGTTGCCTTAGAATAAAGGCATCATATGTAAAATTTCGTAACTTACTTCAAGATCTACCTATCCATGACCTCAGCTCTCTCGCTTTTCTCTCCAGTTGAAGCAGATCTCTCTCTCTTGACAGAGAACCTGAAGCAGTTAGTTGGCGCTCGGCATCCAATCCTCTATGCCGCTGCAGAGCATTTGTTTGGGGCCAAGGGAAAACGGTTGAGGCCTGCGATCGTCTTTCTTGTTTCTAGAGCAACTATGCCGGATCAGGATATTACTCCCAAGCATCGGCGGCTGGCAGAAATCACTGAGATGATTCATACCGCCAGCCTGGTACATGATGATGTTGTAGATGAGGCCGAGTTGCGACGTGGAGTACCCACAGTTCACAGCAGCTTTGGTAATCGTGTTGCTGTCTTAGCAGGAGATTTTCTGTTTGCTCAATCCTCTTGGTATTTAGCGAACCTAGACAACTTGACTGTGGTTAAGTTGCTATCAGAAGTGATTATGGATCTGGCTGAAGGAGAAATTCAACAGGGGCTGAATCGCTTTGATACTGGTACATCCATTGAGGCATATCTGGAGAAGAGTTATTACAAAACAGCTTCACTGATTGCCAACAGTGCTAGAGCAGCAGCTGTTCTCAGCGGTGTTTCTGCTGAAATGGAAACCAATCTCTATGGATATGGGCGGGCGATCGGCTTAGCGTTTCAAATTGTAGATGACATTCTAGATTTCACCAGTTCTGCCGAAACCTTGGGTAAACCAGCAGGCTCAGATTTAAAGAGTGGCAATCTTACGGCTCCAGTGCTTTATGCTTTGCAGGAAAAACCCTCTCTAGAAAGCTTGATTGAGCGGGAATTTGCCCAGGATGGAGATTTAGACCATGCGATCGCCCTCATTATGGACGCTGGAGGGATTGAACGATCGCGAGAACTGGCTGCCGAACAGGCCCGTGCTGCTGTGCAATACCTGGTTGATTTGCCTCCCTCAGAGTCGCGCCAAGCGTTGATTGAACTGGCTGACTATGTCCTGAGCCGAGTTTATTGAAGGCTAAAGCTGAGAGAGGAGCGAATGCCCTCTGTGGTCTCCATACCTCTGTGGTGCCTGACACCGCCAATCAAGCCACAGTAGGAGGTAGATTGGAGTTTTGCTGAAGCTTTTTGAGGTGAAGTTGCACTAGATTTTGCAAATCTGGGCGGGTAACTTCTGTAGCGACTTTAGCATTTCCGGGAATTTCAAAAAATATGATACTGTCTACTTTCTTCATCGCCACCATCTGAAACAGAATGTGGATAACAGGGATGGGAAGCGCAATAATTTGTGGATCCTTCAGAGAAACAGGTCCACCTGAGACATCTTCAAGGGTTGGAAATGCATAGATTACATTTTTAATCACCTCAGGTTGAGTCCGGTTACTTAAGGAATTCATCACCCATTGCTGTTCCAGCGTTTGCAAGATGTAGTATTGCTCATGTTTTAACTGGGAGGCAATCAATTTTAGCGCAGGAGCGATCGCTTCCACAGCGGCAGGCGTAGTGCCATCTTGAGGTGCTTCGTTGATGAGTGCCTGAATTTGTTGGTCAATATTCATGATTACAAACGCCTAGCTTTTTCCTCCAGTTTATAGCGCTTTGCCAGGACATAGAGTTCAGGTTGGCATTAACACAGGCACATCACAGTTGTGTGCATAACGTGAGTCTCCAATGGCGAGTGGTGTGCGTAGCACCTGCCATTCTCCAGGAAGCAGGCAAGAACAGGTAGTTTTCTTAAGTGTTCGACGAGCGGTTTTCGTTGGGGCGGGCGCAGCCCCCAACGGAGTGGGTTGAGTGCAGTCGAAACCCGCAGTCAAGACAGCAGGGATGCTATTTTCACGCAAGTCCGTTATCGCAGAGGACTTATGGAGGAGTCACAACGTATCTCAAGGGATTGAGGATGCCCCGGCGTTGCGCTGGGAAAATCCAACCAAATCCTCTGGAGATCAGCTTAAAATTTGCAAATTTATCCCAGATTTAGATTCCCACAGATGAATAAGAATAATCGATGAAGTCAGGTTGTAATCTATCGGGAGAATCACTTATTCCTGATATAACGGTTCCAACGAGGTAGATTTGCTTGATGAGCACAATCGCACATCACACATGTCAGTTCTACTTTGAGCTTTGAAGTCTGTTACTAAATGCATTCTGATTCTTTAGAGGTGCAGACTTGTTTGATTGTTCCGGGTGAGCACGTTTCTACCAATACTTAATAAACAGGTTCAGATCTTAAGGATCTTCCTGGCTTAGTGCATTTAATTATAAATAAGCATAGCAGTTGCTCCGGGTGCCGTTCTGATTTACCTATTCACTTACTCAGTTACTTAGTTACTTACTTATTAAGTTTTACTGGCCTAATTTAGCTTAGCTATTAAGGTTATTAAAGTTACACAATTCCGTCACGCTTAGTTGTTAATTTGTTGTCTGTTGCTTACTCAGGGGTTCTGGATTGGTGTAAACCAGCAGTTTGGTAGGATTGGCAAATTTAACAGTTCTCCCAAGGTGGTTGAGTTTTTCACTGATTCTGCCCATATGGATTGGCTGTGCCTAAAATTTACCCGGATCATAAGGCCTGTCTGCCCAACATTTCATTAACCATGTCACTTCCTATCTCTCGTCAGAGGGTCAGAGTGACATTTGGATTTGCCATACTAAGATTTGTTAGCTTAAACACTTTATTGTTGTTGAGCTATTTAGATTGGGCGATCGCAATCAGTTTTGCCTATTTTGTAACGACTATCAACGGTCAGGGGAGACTTGATAAAGCGTGGAGGCGATACATCAGCTTATATTAAGCGAACTAAAACAATCTACTCAGGCTTCTGAGCAGAGTTGTCGGGCTGTGGCTACTCGGCTATCTGATGAAGTAGCTCGCATTTGTTCCGAAAGTAAGAGGATTCAGTCCTCTGGAGACATCGAAGATTCGTCGATCAATTTAGCTCGGCATCGATTGAAACAATGCATTAAATACTATCAGTTGGGTTCTCGTCGGGGACGTGTAGAGTTGCATAGCACACTCAGTGCCGTCATTTATCGTTACATCACTCCCCCGCAGGTGCAGTCCAGCTATCAAGCGCGACTTACTCTGATTGAGGATTTTTTGCAAGGATTTTACATTGAAGCCTTAAATGCTTTTCGTCGCGAAAACCGTATGTCGGCTGACTATCGACCGCGCACCTTGCTGGAATTGTCAGAGTATATGGCGTTTACCGAACGCTATGGCAAGCGCCGCATCCCACTACCAGGTCGCCGGAGTCAACAGTTGATCATACTGCGGGCGCAAACGTTTTCTCAGCAGCATCCCCCAGAAATGGCTGTAGATATAGAGCAAGCGGCTGAGGGAGCAACAGGTGAATCAGATAATGGTCGCAACATGGCCCCTGTACAACAGGTAAGAGAACAGATGGTTGCTCAAGAACCTGAGCCTGCTGAAGATACTTTACGTCAAGCAGTCATTCAGGAATTAATGGATTATCTGGAAGAGCGCCAGCAGCAAGACTGTGTGGATTATTTTGCCTTGCGACTGCAAGACTTGCCTGCTCATGAAATTGAAATAATTCTGGGACTGACCCCCCGACAGAGGGATTATTTACAACAACGCTTTAAGTATCATCTCATTCGGTTTGCCCTGTCCCATCGTTGGGAATTGGTTCATCAATGGCTGGAAGCAGATTTAGAGCGAAATTTGGGGTTAACACCGCAACAGTGGAAACAGCTACAAAATAGGATCAATTCACAGCAAGCTGAATTGCTGCACTTGAAGCAAGGGGCGATCCCAGAAGTGGCGATCGCACAAGCCCTGGGTTGCTCTGTAACTCAAGTTCAGAAGCAGTGGTCAAAACTTTTAGAACAAGCCTGGGAAATTCGCAACAATTTAGTGTCCGGAGGAAAGACCTCAACCGATGAATAAATTGATTAAAGATTGAAACATGCCATTTCTACTTGAAATGGCAGATTCAGGGTAATTTCCGGATATGCTCATCAGGGTTGTTTTGCTGGGGTGCGAATTAATCAGATATTCGACACAATGAAGTATCCGGAGCAGAGGCAATGACCAATGAATAATGACTCAGAAGCTATTAGAAATCTACTGGCTTGGCTGTTGCAAAACCCCAAATTAAGCATTTCAAACCCATCAGGGAACAGTTCCAGTCATGAAACTGATTTGGAACCATCCAGTTCAAACATACCATCAATGCATCAATTAGATCCCATCGGTTCTGAGGAGGTGGATGCTGTATCAGCCCACATCTCGGATTTGGGTCTTTTTTCTTTTGAAGCAATTCACGCATTAAATCCAGGAGATATACCTGCTGTGCAAGAACGTTTCCATGCTTTACTCAAACGTCGGTTGCAAACCGAAATTGAGCTGAACCCTCCCCTCTTTCCTTGGGAAAGCGAGGTTTGTGAATATGAACCAGAGGTTGCTGCTGGAGCCACTTCTGGGACAACCTTGTGGGCGGCTCAGTTACAACGACTACAATTACTTATACCAATGCCAGAAGCCGTTCTGGTGAATTTATTGAATCAATGCAAAGAGCTAGCCAATTCTTCCCTGCTTCAGGGAGCAAAGTTAGTTCGAGCGGTTGAAGAACTCTTTCCAGGACAATCCCAGCGCCTTAACCAGTTCACAGAATTGGTGCTCTCATCTGCAACTCGTGGTACGGTCGAGCTTGATCTGCGAAAAGAGTATGATCTAACTGGGCTACCCAGCCACTATGATGTGGCAAATCAACAGCAGCAGATGGTTTTATCTCTCCTGGCTGCCCGTGAAATTCTGCAATCTTTAACCCTGGAAGTTTCGCCTGAGCGACCTGTTGAGCGCGAATGGCAAACAACTGAAGGGATGTTAACGTTGAGAGCAGAACTGCCTCAAGTTGGACATTTGCGGATTCAGGGAATGTTGCCTTGCGCTGGTAGCCTGCAACTAAATGCAGGGGAAACCGTTGCCACATCTCAACGAAGTGATTCTGGGTGTGTCAGTGTCGAGTTGTTTGACTTAGAGTTGAACCAGCCTTATTCCTTAGAAGTTCGCCTCATGCAAGAGGAGCACTCTCCTCTAGTATTTGCAGTATCACTCACAACTCAACAACATTAGTCGATTGACTTGACAGGCATTTCGGGCTTGAGCTTTTAACTGTGCTTTTTAGCAGAGGTAAGCCATTATGGGTGACTATGACAAAATTGGGGTCGAAACCATTCATCAACTTAGGAAAAGCAAAACGACATCTTTCAATCAAAATATAGTATAGATGTATTATTCAAGCAAGTAAAGGTAGATGCCACTAAGGTGAACTATCCTGGTTCCAGATAGTCAGGCTATTCTCTAACTCGCTTGAATCAAGCGTAGGTGACCGTTCCGACAGCAAGACAATGTCGAGAACCACCGAGGCTTTAGCCCGGTGAGTATATCAAACAAACTGGTATAAACCCTTGTGGCCGAGCAATTCCAGCTGAGCTACAAGGGTTTTCTGTTTTGAGTGAAGACAGCAATTTTCTCAAAACTGCAAAAAACCCTGGCCTACAGTTTGCTCTTAGCGTTACTTTTAAGGAACATGAGTAAAATCAAACCCCAAAAGGTTAGTAGGCGGAACTGAGAATTGCGATATGGCAACGACTCCACGCTCTGGGCGATCGCTCAAACTCCTCTCCTGGAGCCAGATTAGACAACAATTAGAAAACCAACCTTTACCGCAACCTGAAGATTCCATCGGATTGCGAATCGCAGTGCAGTGTTTAGTCGCTGTTGGCATTATTGCGGTTGATGTAGCAGCGGCAGATGCGGCTGATCCTCTGTGGATTAGCCTGTGGGCGGTGCCTGTCAGTGCGATCGGGGCCACCTGGAGTTGGTATCGGCGGCGACATCGCAATATTTCTATTAAATTCTGTATTGCCCTGGCCATGCTCTTAGCTCTGGCTGCCTTTTTTGTGCGCTTGCTCAACTCGCCCAATGACACCCGTCTGTCTTTGGCTGAGCTATTGATTCAGCTACAGGTCTTTCACAGTTTCGATTTGCCTAGACGAAAAGACTTAGGCTACTCCATGATCATTGGCTTGATTCTTTTAGGTGTAGCAGCAACACTGAGTCAAACCCTGTGGTTTACCCCTCTGCTGCTGACATTTTTGGCGATCGCCATCCCCACTCTGATTCTGGATTATCGATCGCGTTTGGGTCTCATTCCTCAACGCATTAGCCAACTGGGGTTGGATCTACATCCCCGACGGTTGGGATTGGTGCTGTTGATCACCCTGGGTTTAGGGTTAACTATTTTTGCCTTTTTGCCCCGGTTGCCAGGATATCAGCTGCGTACCTTTCCCGTCAGTACCCCGATTCAGTTTGAAGGACAGTTTGACAGCAGCACGATCATCAACTCTGGCTATGTCCGGCAAGGCAGAGCTAGCCAGGGGACGGGAACGGGAGAACAGGGCTATGTAGAAACGGGACCAGGAGAATTGAATGGGAGCTTTTATTACGGATTCAACACCCAAATCAATCAGAATTTGCGGGGTGAGTTGACTCCTAAGGTGGTGATGCGGGTGCGATCGCAGGCAGCAGGATTTTGGCGCGTCATGGCGTTCGATCGCTACACTGGTCAGGGGTGGGAAGTAACCCGCAATGATGACAGCCAGATTGAAAAGATTGAGCGTCCAAGTTGGTCCTTTCGCTTCAATATTCCCTGGTCTGTGACCCTGAACTCTACTCGTGAAGTCGTCCAGTCCTACACAATCGTGGCGGATTTGCCAAACCTGATCCCCGTTCTGTATGAACCCAAAGAACTTTACTTTCCCACTCAAGAAGTCGCAATCGATGCCGAGGGTGCGCTGCGATCGCCTGTTCCTCTCGCCGAGGGCTTGACCTATACAGCAGTGTCCGAGGTGCCTTACCGCGATCGCAGCCGCATTCGCATGTCACCTCCCACCTACCCCCGCTCGATCCGGGAGCAGTATTTGGAGATGCCTGCTACAATTCGCGATCGAGTCCGCCAGACAACCGAAGCAATCCTGTCCAGGTCTGCCAATCCCTTAGCAGATCCCTACGAAAAGGCATTGTTTCTGGCGCAACACCTCAAACAAAATTACTCAGTCCAACCCGATTTGCCCTTTTTGCAAGAGAACGAAGATTTAGTTGAAGCCTTTCTGTTTAAGTATGAGGGTGGTTATCCCGATCACTTCTCCACCGTCTTAACGATCATGTTGCGATCGATCGGCATTCCAGCGCGTCTTGTCGTTGGCTTTGGCAGCGGTGAGTTTAATCCCTTCACTGGGTACTACATTGTGCGAAATACCGATGCCTTTGCGATGACAGAGGTGTACTTCACCAATTATGGCTGGTTTGCCTTCAATCCCATTCCGGGAGCCGAAGCGGTGCCTGCCTCCATTGAACGCTCACAAACTTTTAGTGTATTGCAGCAATTTTGGCAGTGGGTGGCTGGCTGGTTGCCCTCTCCTGTAGCAGGACTATTGAATCAACTATTTGAGTGGATAGTGCAAACGATGGGTTGGGCGATCGCCCTATTCACCTCTCTGTTTACTAGAGGATGGGTGGGCGTACTCGGCGGTGCAATTCTGCTCACATGCCTGGGATTCGTTGGCTGGTTAGTCTGGAACGGCTGGCGCAGTTGGCGCTATCATTTGTGGCTTCGCAAATTACCCGCAATGGAAGCCCTTTATCAACAAATGCTGTTGCACATGAAACTCCAAGGTTTGACTAAATCTACCGCCCAAACTCCACTAGAATATGCCCAACAGGTGCGTCATCAGAATTCATCAGGAATAGCAGAAATTGTGGATGAAATTTCTCAAGCGTATGTACGTTGGCGCTATGGTCAAGAATCCTTTGACGTGACCCAACTCAAACAGCAGCTAAATCGCTTAAGAACTCAAAAATCACGTAAGGTTAAGCTTTAAAGACGTGAGTTCGATAACCGCTGTTTGAGGGCTGTAGCGCGACGCGACACAGCCCTCAAACGGCAGTTTTTCGCTGAACTTGTGTTAACACGGGTGCTGAAAGACCCAATCGAATTCATGTCTCCTGAGACTGAGTTATACCAATTCTCAAAACCACGGCTACAGATGGGCGCAGACCACGCTGAGCGTGGTCTGCGCCCATCTGTAGTGGGTTTTTAAGGAATTGGTATTAATTAAGCCAGCAATTAAGCTTCCTCTAAGGCCATTGACGTTATTTTATATATAGTGTTTGATGAGGTAGAAAAATTTATAGATTACGCTATATTTGAGGGTAATAAGTCGTGAAATCTATTGATTGCAGTCTAATCATATGCTCTTAATTCATATGCTCTCAATGTAGAAGATCCAATTCCTTTTTTGTTTCAATACATTAGGTGAATTTTATGATCTCCCAACTAGAAGTACCTCCCATTGATTCCTGCCCTGCCCTGCCTTACACCATCGAAGGATTGGTGCAAGTTTTTACCAGTGCTCAACGTAGTTTTTTTACTAATGTCATGGGCCAAGCTCTAAGAATAGCGGGGCAAGGAACTCCAGTGTTAGTTGTTCAGTTTCTCAAGGGTGGGATTGGTCAAGGGTATGAGCACCCCGTTCAATTAGGGCAACATTTAGATTGGGTGCGGTGTAATTTGCCTCGCTGCATCACCTCGCCAGAGGTTAAAGATGGTGAACTGATTGCTTTACAAGCCCTGTGGCAGCATACTCGCACCGTTGTCACCCAGGGAAAATATGCCCTGGTTGTACTGGATGAACTGAGCTTGGCGATCGAGTTTGGACTTGTTTCCGAAACTGAAGTTCTGACTTTTTTAGCGCATCGCCCCCGCCAACTGGATGTCATTCTGACTGGGCCACAAATGCCCCAGTCTATCCTGGATATGGCTGATCAAATTACTGAATTGCGCCGCAGCTATGCGGTCACAGGTCATTGAGGCGACGACTGCAATGAATCTCCCTGTAGCCGTTGATGTTGCGATCGGTATCCTGTTTATTTATCTGATGCTTAGTCTCTTGGCTTCTGAAATCCAGGAATTAATTGCCACCGTGTTGCAGTGGAGAGCCGAGCATCTGAAGAAATCGATTGAGATCTTGATGACCAGTAACCACTTTACTGATCGAATGTATCGCAGTCCATTGATTCAGTCCCTTAACCAGACCGCCAAAGGAGGGTTGGCTGTTCTCGTTCGTCAACTTAGCCATTTCATCCATCAAATTTATCGCCTTGTCACTGGCACAAGAAACGTTTTTGCTCCTGTCGCATCTGGCCCTTCCTACATTCCTGCTGAAACCTTTGCAGTTGCCCTGTTGCAGCAAATCAACCTGGTTGAGTTGAGTCGGCGGATCAGTGAGTTGAGCTTTGAAAGACTTCAACACGAGAAATTAGCTCTACTTAAAGAAATCCTGAATGATCTGCGAGATAGTTTGGGAAGTGACCCGTTGTTAATTGATGTGGATAGGGAGTTCGATCGCCTAGAACAAAATCTACGGGAAGTTAGTAAGGACTTCAGGAGTGGCAGAACTTCTCTATCTGGCAGTATTCAACAAGCAACCGATCAAATCTTTCGCTTTATTGATAGCACTGAAGTTTTACTGGCCAATCAAAATCCTTGTAACGACATTATTCGTAGCCGTTTGAATTATCTCAAACAACTGATCTCACGAAAATATGCAGAACCGACGGTTGTTGAAGTCCTGAAGTTAATTTTAGAAGAAGGGGATTATCTCCATCTATCGCCCCGATTGGTTGAAATTGTTGATGAGATTCGTGACAAGTATCCAGAATTGCTCAACCAAGTCAGCGATTTACCAGCAGAACTGAAGCGCAATTTAATTGTTCTTGCTGAACAAGCCCAACTGAGAGCCGAAAGTTTGGAGGTGGGTGTTCGGCAAATGGAAAAAGAGGTAGCTATCTGGTTTGATAACTCCATGGCCAGAGCATCAGGAGTATATAAACGCAATGCTAAGGGAGTAGCTCTCATCATTGGTTTTCTGATTGCCGTTACCATCAATGCAGATACCCTTTACATCATTAACCGCTTGTCAAAAGACACGACATTGCGTTCTACACTGAGCCAACGGGCTGAACGGCTTGTGCCCTCTGACCCCGCTGCCACAACTCTCCAAGCCGATTTGGAAGCAGTCAAGGTGGCTCTGGATAACGTGCTGAATGATGTATCCCTGCCATTGGGCTGGAATGCGGCCAACGTGCGGCAACAGGGGGCGATCGCTCCCACATCTCTATCCTTCGTCCTGCACCGTTTAGCAGGTTGGCTGGTCACAGGCATTGCCCTATCAATGGGAGCCGCCTTCTGGTACGACTTGCTGAGCAAAGTGATGCGTGTGCGGAACACGGGAAGAGTCGAAAACGGTAGCACTTCTCATGCCTCAGATAACAGCACCAGATAAGCTTTGTTTAGCCTCCTTTGTGCTAAGAGACTCATCCTATTCAAATTGCGATCGCTACAGATCACCCCACCGCTTACGGCTCCTCCCCTTGCCGGGAGGTTGGTAGGGATGTTATTTGTCGGGTTTACCAATCAACTTGGTAACATAATCCAGTTGTTCGGACATCTCGGCAGCTTTGCGATTTAATGTTGGATGATTTAGAGGAGTGGAATACCCTTTATCGCGGTATAGCCAAGCGGGTGTTGCTGATTTGATGGATGATTTTGAACGTGAAACCGAAGGTTTCACGTTCAAAATCATCACTTTATTAAGCAGCGCCGCTAAGCGCATGTCTCTGCAAAGGTGACTATGGAGTAGGGCTGTTCAGGGTAATGCCAAATAGAATGGAAAGCACGCGATTGAGATTACTAGGAATGGCGTAGGTGTTGATATCTTTCTGAATCTGCCTGTCTTGACGTTGAAGAAGTCCAAATTTCCAGGTGTCACCTGTTGTAACAGCGCCATAGAGTACCGGAGTGGAAGAGTCAGTCCATTGATCGAGGGCAATTAGCTCAACGGCAAGTTGGGTAAACCCCCTGGCTAAGTCTGCATTTTTGGCCTCAATAACAAGTAGACTCTGCGGTGTGGGAATAAAATAATCGAAACTGCCCTTTAACCAGGAGTTGACCCGTACTGGATATTCAATTTTGAGCGGTGCCTGAATGAACTTGCAAACGGTTTTAAGAACTGGAAAGATCAACGCTTCTCGTCGAGCAATTTCTGAGGATGGATCGACTAAAGCCAGATTCTCTTGCAGTTCAATATTTAGCGGCTCTGGGTCGATGGGCAGTTGTTGCGGCAGTTGAAGAGATGTGTTGGTCAGAGTGACACCAAATTCCCCCAAAATATCAGCTGTGTCAAATGACAATTCTGCGTATTTGCTAAACGTGTAGCTCTCAGTCGGATCGAGGATTGCGGCTCTGCTCATGCGTTTTTGCTCTCACTGGATTCCACTTGATTGGAGTCAACCCCCATAGCTTGGAGTTGCGCCGCCAGTTCAGCGGCTCCTTATACTGCTCTTAATTTTACCTCCCCTCCCTTGCTGTCCCACTCCTTTTTTGCCAATTGGCAGCAATTCTGGCATCGCTTAATAGAGGGATGTTTTTGGACGTGAAACAAAGGTTTCACGTCCAAAAACATCCTCAAGATCAGCAATCCCGCAATTCTCACATCGCATCAATTTTGCTGCGGTTAACTTCTGCTTCCGATGCGGCTTGAGCCATCAAAGTGTCAAAAAACCACCATTTAGGAGATGTAACCATCACAGCCATTATGCAGAGGGTGACTGGCAAACAGTGCAGCAACAAGCACAGAGGTAGTAAACAGCATCCTTACTTGGAGCATAGCTCCTAAATGCGCTCTTCTCACAGTTCATCAATAAAATGGTTAAAGTCGAAATTCGCCATCGCTTCAGCATCAACTCCAACAATCGGGCTGTGTACAGGAGGGGCGATCGCACTGCCACCGCTGCGCTTCACCGTTAATTCCCTTCTGCCTTACTGGTTTGTCCTGTCTGAAGGGCTTTGCGGAGCGATCGGCAGCAGCAATCGACTGAGAATGCGGCTATCTTCTAAACGATAAAGGGTAAACTCACCGCTCAAATGCTGCATCAGCGATTGACAAATAGCGAAGTGTAAGCCAGGAGGTAAATCCAAAGCCGAGGGACTCAAGAGATCTTCGGGTCGCCCCAAATGCAGTTCTTCCAGCAGGCGGGGTTCAATGCTGCCGCTGTCTGTAATCGAGAGTTCGACCCAACGGGCATCCAGAGAACGACACCAAACATCCAGACGGTTACCAGGCGGCGATCGATGACACGCAGCAGTCAACAGCTCATGAATGACTAATTCAATCTTGGCAATATCTCCACCAATACTGAGATTGCAATCATTATGAACTTGTGACCAGAGTTGACGTTGCTTGATGATATGTTCCACTCGTTCCATCGATCGCCTCAATAGGCTGACCAACGGAATCACTTCCCTTTCTGTATGCAATTGCCACTGCTCCTGTCGAATTACAGAGGACAGGTTAGTGGCAACACCACCTAGTTGGCGCAAGATTTGGTGATAACGCATACTCGACAGGGCATCTTTTTGGTGGCTCAGTTCATTCAGCCGCTTTAAGCCCACGTTTAAGGTGCGATAAGACTCTTCAATGCGGCGATGTTTGTACCAGTTCAATTGACGTAACTGTTCCCGCTGTTTCACGAGAGATGCCGTCAGAGTAAGATAACGACGCGACCAGGCCAGTTGACTGACCAAGGTAGAAAAGGCGTTGAGTTGGCGTTCATGCCAGTAGCGATCGAGTCCATCAGCGACGAGTACCAATCCGGTTGGTTCATGGGTAGAGGCCGTGCGGCAAGCCATCACGAGAATTTGCCCAATCCCTGACCCATTCAACCACTGGCGAGTTTCAAAGGTAATGTCGTCAATACTGAGCGGCAGTAAGCCGTCGGTCTGTAGAGACCACTGAATCAATACATCAGTTTGTACCGGAATCGTTGCTTCCTGAGCGATCGCAAATTTATTGCTAGTAATCACTGGAGACACAATCCGAGCCGTGTTTCTCCCAGGTTGCCAGACCAACAGGGTAGCTAGAGGAACTTGCAACACTTGAGCAATATGTTGCATCGCAGTTCGCTCCAAACTTTCTAATTCATGGGTCTGCTGCATGGTTGTCAGTCCCCATTGAATCGCCTGATTAATCTGCTGTTGTTGCTCAGTTTGTCGTTGTAGTTGCCACTGATGCAAAATGACACCCACTTGTTGACTGACAATGCGGAGGATGTCTCGTTCGACTCGACTCCAAGTGCGAGAGGTCTCATGTCCAATGATGACCAGTCCTTCTATAGGATTGCCGATGCTTGTACTACAGACGATCAGGGATTGCAAACCCGCCTCCAGTAAAACCTCCCGCCATGCCATCAGTTTCAGGTCTTCTCCTAAATTTTCGATGCCCACGGCTTCAGTACTGCGTTCTAGCATATGCCAGTCTACCCCATTGAGTTCGCCCAGAGGTTTTGTAATCGGGCGACGGTGAGAGGGTTGTAGCTGATAGCAAATCTCAAATTTTTCCTGGTCGCGATTATAGACTAGGAGTAAAAACCGCTCTGCCCCTAACCGCTGGCAAATTCCCTCTGCTCCTTTTTTAAGGGCATGGTTCCAATCAGCATCGCTGTAAATGGCACGGGAAATTTCAGCGGTTAAAGCCTGGTCTTGTTTAGCTTGTTGAATGCTGCCTTCCATTTCCTCCAAAGGAGTGGTTAGGGCAATCAGATGAGCCACTCCTTTGACATAATCCTTTTCTGTTTCCGTCCAAATCCGAGCCTCCTCTCCCTCAACTGCTAAAAATCCCATCAGTTCTTCTTGAAATAAAATTGGGGCAGCCAACAGCGATCGCGCTCCCAGTTGTTGCATGAGCCGTTCATTGACTTCCAGTTTCAGAGCACTACGTGACTCGCCGATTACGACGATTTGATCCGCAACCAAAGCTTGATAGAAGCTGTTGACTTCCTGGGCTGTAATCCCAGAAGCAGGGGAAGGAGAATCACTGCCAGCCGTACCCAACCGTCGCCAAAAATAGCGCCGCTGAGATTCAAACCAGTAGATGTTAGTGCGGGTCGGTGCAATAAATCGCTGGGTTTCTTGAACAATCGCTTCCAATCGTTGTTTTAGGGAAGGCAGCGATCGCAACTGGGTCAACAACGTCAGCAGCGGTTCTGTGGGTTGTTTGGTTTGCTGTCGGGTGCGATCGATTTCTATGTGATACAGCGCGTCTGCCAGAGAGCCAAGCAACATAGACAGCCGAGCTTTTTCTTCAGATTGAGGGGAAGTTCCCCAAAAGGATGACCCTAATAACGTGACCCCAAAGCACTGGTTTTTGTAGCGAATGGGAAAAATTACAGTGCCTTGAATGCCCAGTTTTTGAGCTATTTTTCGCCAATCTCCAGCTCTAGAGGCTTCCCGCAGATCTGGAACCCCGACAGGACGCTGCTGAATCACCACCTGCTCCAACAGGTCTCCAGGATTGAGATGAAAGCGTTGCTTCAAGATAGCAGGATCTCCAGTGGGAGTCGTGCCGCCGTGTCCTAACAGACGGTGCTCCTCTCGGTCATATAGACCAATCCAAACCAGAGCGTACTCAAACTCGCTTTGAAGATAGCTCAAAGTAGTTTCTAACAGGGTATTCAAATTTTCCTCTTCCCGCAATGCTTGAAGAGTCCGTCCTAGAGCTACTAGTTGTCTTTCGTAACCTGATGGTTCCTTTTGACCCATCTCATTTTGCTCCCAATCTACACAAGTTGCATATCCTGCGATCTTGTGAAGTTCATTGTTCTTTATTCTGTTGCAATTTTTGGAAAAGGATTGTCAAAAATAGTAATTCTTTTTGATATGTAGATCTCATTCAATGCTCAGGGATTAAGTGAATTCGGTACTTATATCTAACTCTGACTCAATTGCTCAACAACTGACAAGATGATTTTGACAGGACTAAAGCAGTTGGAAAGATCGTGCAGACGCTCAGCGCCCATAAAATCCATCCAACTAGCTTAGTTTTACGTTGAAATTGCCTCTGTTTTATTCGGGATTCTTGAGAATTTGGCATTTGAGGATCATCTACACGTTCGATTCGGCTAATAGACTTTTGGCTGTCTAGGCTACCTAGATTGTACTTTTTCTTATGACTGGAGGTAGTTGACATGATTTACGCCTTCCAGGGGTTCAAATGTAGTGTTACATTAGAACTCAGGTTTTTCCCTCAGGCTGAAGGCAGAGAAGCGCGAGTTTGACATCCTGCAAAACCGACTTCAGTTTGTCTAGAAAAAACATTCGGCTTACATCAGCACAGGTTGTGGATATTTATCAAGTTGCCATTCGTCCTTTATTATTTTCTGGGTTGCGGGTTGACCCAGAGCAAGCTCATACCCAGGTCATGCAGGGGTTGCAGTGGCTGGAACGAGAGCAGCAGCGATTGCCAGGGGAGTGGATTGATCAGCGGTTACAGCAGCTATTTTGCTATGCACACATCAGTTTGCAGCAAACCCTCTGGCAAGTTGAATTTAATAACCCAGTCGGTCTAGCAGCGGGTTTTGACAAAGATGGTCTAGCGGCTGGGGTGTGGTCTAGCTTTGGATTTGGCTTTGCCGAATTAGGCACAGTTACCTTGCATTCTCAACCTGGCAATCCTCGCCCTCGCTTATTTCGCTTGTCAGCAGATCAGGCTATCCTAAATCGGATGGGTTTTAATAATCGGGGAGCCGCAGCCCTGGCAGAAAAGCTGCACCACCAGAAGATTTCTGGACACTATCCATCAATTCCTCTAGGCATCAATTTAGGCAAATCTAAAGTTACCCCAATCGAGGAAGCCGCTGTAGACTACCTGGGTAGTTTTCGGTTACTCAAGGCATTGGGAGACTATTTTGTCGTCAATGTGTCTTCCCCAAACACACCGGGCTTGCGATCGCTCCAGTCCTCTGAGCAATTAGAACTTTTGTTACAAACCTTGCAACAAGAAAACCAGAATCAACACCCCATTCTGGTGAAAATTGCCCCTGATTTAGAGTGGGAGGCGATCGCCACTCTCCTGGAACTGGTACAGCGCTATCAGGTTGCGGGCATTATTGCCACCAATACCACCATTCGCCGGGATGGCTTGCACACCCAAATTACACCCATCACTGGACGACCGTTAAGCGAAGAAGCAGGCGGCATCAGCGGTGCGCCGCTGCGACAGGCATCCACAGACATCATTCGTTTCATTTATCGGGAGACGGGCGGCACCCTACCAATTATTGGCGTGGGTGGAATTTTTACCCCAGAAGATGCCTGGGAAAAAATTACCGCAGGGGCCAGCCTGATCCAGATTTACACCGGTTGGATCTATGAAGGCCCCTGGATGGTGAAACGCATCTTGCAAGGATTAGTGGAGCAGCTTTACAGGCATGGTTTATCTAACATCTCAGAAGCCGTGGGATTGGATTTTAAGAACCCTTAGTTGATAGCTTAAACAAAGCGATGGGTGAATTCATAGATCAAATCAACGCGCCCTTTGCGTAGCATAGCAGGATCGAGGCGATCGGTTGTATTGCAGGTCATCAGAACCACCAGGCGATGCTGGGATTGAATGCCTGTATCATCCACAACGCTCTGATAAAGCGTACCATCCAGCAAACTCAGGATATGCTCTGTCCTCCCCTGTTGAGCAGAATCTAATTTGCGATCCTTGGCCAGATTATCGGCCTCGTTGATAATTAAACAGATACGCTCCAGGTAGCTGGGCGGCACAAAGTGTTCCACCGCATCGTGGTCGAGGATGAAGACAATGTATCCCAAAGGAGCCAGGATTTCCTTGGCGATCGCCTGGGTCCATGCAGTTTTTCCAGTTCCGGGCTGACCATGCACCAGCACCGCCAGATAAGGCTGATCCAGAATCGCCTGCTGGGTGATATCAGTAAAGTGCTGAATGTCGGCAGGAAACTGGCGAATGGTAAACTCGCTATAAATTTTACCCACCCGACTTTGATAGCCGCTCAACATCACCGCCAGATTGTAGGTTGCTTTATTGACCAGGGATGAGAGATCATCGGCAATCAGCGTGTACCAGCGTCTTTTTTCCTGAGACAGGTCAATCTGCAACCAGAGGTCATGGCGCTTCCAGTAGGCATAGAGCGTGCCGAAGACCTCCAGACGATGCCAACCGACAAAGCGATCGACCGGATAGAAAAAATAACGCTCATTGAAATATTGCGTAATCCAATCGGGCTGTCCCAAAATCTCCAGAATATTGAGCACCGCCAGTTCTCGCACTCGTTCCAACACGTAATCGATAGGAATGCTATTGCGATTGACCAGATATTTGATGGGAGTTTCCGTCGCCAACGTTTCTTTAGAACGGCGATCGGGCAGCGTCGGTTCCGGGGTGATGTAGTTCCACAATTTGTCCCAGGTGTATCGCTGGTTTTCTGAGAACAGTCCCAGCAGCTTAGCCCACCAGGTATAGTGTTCATATCCCAGAGTTGTGGCTACATTGCCAATAAATTCCAGCGTTTCACGAGTTAAGGCTTCGGTATCGTTAGTCATCAGATGCCAGAGAAACTCTGGATCGAGTTCCCGATGCAACGGTTGCCAACCACTAGCAAGGAGACCTTTAGAGCGATTAACAGGGGCTGAATCAGCAGGGTTCCAGGGATAGCCTGTGTTCATTGGTGTGATCAATAAGTAATGTTCTTAATATGTCAAGGTAACTTCAGGAGTACGAAATAATGGACAGAGAAGGCGATCGCCTCTAAACGAGCAAGTCAATCTGGTTATACTACATTGTAGTAATCATACTTCAAGCTGTCAATAAACGATCGAACTTGAACTCGCCACCAATAGCTAGTCGAGATGGGGCATCGCCCAACTCTCAAACGGATGTGGAGAGAAGGTAAGACTGCTTCGGTCGCTCATCTCTGTGAAGCGTCTAGAATCACCGTGGCTTTAGCCCGGTAAGTGAGTCTGCCATTCCTCTAATGCAGCGATGACGAAGCTAGCAGCGGGATGGTTCAGGAATTGCTCAAATGCCGCAACTCCTCCGGCTTTCAAAGCATTGAGAATTCGTGCTTTGAGGGTAGGATTGCGGTCAATTTGTGAAATGGTTTCAGTGGCAATTTGCATTGTGCCTGTGGTGGTATTGGCTGGGTACGACTGCTCTAGTTGTTCGAGTAATTGCTGGATTTCAGCAGCAGCTTCAGCGAGGTTCTGTTGCTCTGCTTCGTTGATGATTCCAGCAACTTTTGCTCTAGGCGCAATCATGCCACCATTCATGTGACCGATGCCGAAGTTTCCACTCTGTATAATCTCGATTTGCTGAGAGACGTTTTTATGGGCATTTCCAATTGTCCGAAATGCGCTTGTATGTGTTGCCTTTGGATCCCACTTAATTTTCGGTTCATCCGAAGCGGACTCTCCATTAGCAGCAGGCTCTGAAGATGCTTGCTGTTGAATCTCTCGCAAAAGCTCATTTAATTCATCTACTGCAAATGAGGGTAAAGAGTTAGTGGCTAGGTATTTGTGAATAACTTGTTTTGCCTGCTCAAATTCCTGAGCTTTGTAATAAAGTGAGGCTGCACTAACAGCCGTAATGCCTAATGTCCGGGTTTTGTAAGGGTCAAGATGCTCCAGAGCGTGGGCTTCTGCATCCGCAGCCAAATAATAAAACTCAACAGCGCGATCGAATTGCTGCTGCCTATCAAGCTCTTGTGCTTGACTTGCATACTCTTCACTGCGAATGTGATGCGCTAGCCAACTCATAATACTTCATCAACTGTTTGAAGTATTGTCATTCTACTCTAAGTGAGTAGGATGCGCTAACCAACTCAAAATACTTCATCAACTGTTTGAAGTACCGCTAATTGCACCTTAAATCCAATGATTGCTACTAGAGCTGGCAGATTACTTTTACCCCGCTTAGCTTGCTGAAGCTTTTCCCGCAACCGCCGTTTGACTTCAGACTTCTCCAAATCAGTGCCCGAAACTTCCAGCCGCAACCAATTCTCTAAATCTTCCGAATCTTGATTTTGGGGGGCAATATAGTAGTCAGCACCTGTCCGGGTCTCTGCACGCCGCACAGCAAAGGTTTCTCGCAAAAGTTCGACCGTTGCAATAGCAAGGGCATAGGCTCCGTCCCTTGTTGCATCATCTGTGTTTGCCCATGCAGCTCTAGTCCGATGATCTGTCACCTGCCATTCCACTCTTGCTAAAGAGACAATCCCATCATTCTCTAAAGTAAATTCCTTAGGTGGCGTATGATGCCGATCTAAACACACCCGTGCAGCTTCAAGATAACTAGCAGCAACCGAGGGTGTTAGAGCTTTATGTCGATCAGCCATGTCCTGCAAGGGCAGGAATGGTGTATCACTAAGGTTAACCAATTATTAAAATATCCCTTACAAGCCAGATTAGTTACCTCCATAAATTTAACTAGACAATGGAGCAAGTGTCTAAATTAACGTGGAACAAGAATAACTTGATCCTGGCGTTGCACCATGCAGGCTGAGGGAAAAGGTGTAAATGGCGCGATGGAATTTTATTTGATAAACCCTTTTCCCCAAACAGCAATTAATTGCTGGAAAAGTTCAGCCTTTTCAATAGGAGATAAATCGAATGTAGCAATATCAGCCATCAGGCTACTAAATTGCTCTTCAACACTCAAGTCAAATTCTATACTGGAATGTAGTATATGTACTGCGAACTGTCAACAGACGCAGCTAAGAGGTTTGTGGGCCTCGCCCAACAAACCCCTTAACTATCGTGTTTTTTTGCACGAAGTGCGTAAGTCCTAGAGGTAAAATGAATCTGAAGCCTGTCTTGAGAGAGGGTGTGAGCATGAATCCAATTTCTACCCTGATTCCTGGCAATACCTGGATTCCTGCCACCTGGGAGGAGTATCTCTGTGTATTGGATGACCCTGCCCATGCCAAATCTAAAGGCTATTACAGCAATGGGCGAATGCGCTTAGAAATGCAACTATCCGTAAGCTTTGACCATAGTAGAGATCATGGAATTATCGCCCTGGCCATCAATCTCTATGGCATTTTGCAAGGCATTCCGTTCACCGTTTTAGATAATTGTTCCTTCCGCAGAATAGGTTATGCTGAATTTCAACCTGACTTATCCTATTACGTTGGTGCCAATGCTAACGCGATTCCCAGTGGCACCGACGTTGTCAGTTTGGATGCTTATCCTGTACCAGATTTGGTAGTGGAAGTAGCAGAATCTTCCCTCTTAGACGATCGCACGGTCAAACGAGTGCTTTACGAAGATATGGGTATAGCCGAATATTGGATTGTGAATGTGGAAGCGGCAGAAGTGTTAGCCTACCAGATGAGCCATCGCGGCAGCCTGCGGATCGATGCTTCTTAGATATTTCCAGGACTGGAGATTGCCGTTTTAGACCAGGCATTGCAACAAAGCCGCATTTACGACCAATCTAAAGTAGGAGCCTGGTTAATGACCCAGTTTCAACTCAAGCCGAAGTGATTGCTTATGAGGAGGAACGCCAAGTGAAATACGTTACCAGTATTGAGCGCTTAGCCAAGCGCGAAGGACATCAGGAAGGACATCAGGAAGGACATCAGGAAGGACATAAGAAGGGACTCAAGCAAGGGCGGCTCAAAGGGCGCAAGGAAGGGCGACAGGAACAGACGATTCGCTTGCTGATGAAAGCGCTCCAGTTGCGTTTTGGCAGGGTGCCTGACGAGCTACCTGCTCAGTTGGCATCGTTACCAGTGGAGCAATTGGAATCCTTAATGGAAGCGGCTTTGACCGTCGAGACTTGGGCAGGTTTTGTGGAGCAGTGGGAGGCGATCGCCGAGTTAAGTACCTAAAGACATTCTGCGTCTATTTCTTTTTGCCAAATTTAGCCTTCAAATCATCCAGGGTTGCCGATTTGGTCGGTGCATCAGATTTCTCTGGTTTTTTCTGAGCAGATTTCTGAGCCGGTTTTTGAGTAGATTGTGGTGAGGATGTGTCAGAAGATTTCATCGATAGGCTGATACGTTTCAGGGCTTCATTCACCTCCAACACGCGCACCTGCACCACCTGACCGACTTTAACGATTTGCTTGGGGTCGCTGACAAAGTGATCAGCCAGTTGGGAAATGTGAACCAGTCCATCTTGATGGACACCGATATCGACAAAGGCACCAAAGTTGGCCACGTTGGTGACGATGCCTTCCAGAGCCATGCCAACTTGCAAATCGCTAATTTCCTTTATCCCTTCTCTAAAGGTGGCGTATTTGAACTCAGCCCGTGGATCGCGTCCGGGTTTCTCCAGTTCTCCCAGGATATCCCGTAGAGTAGGTTCCCCGATCGCCTCGGTGACATATTTCTGTAAATCCTTGGGTTTCAACTGGGCTGGAATCTGGGAAATTTGGGTGAGGGCAATGCCCAAATCAGCCGCGATCGCCTCCACCACTGGGTAGCTCTCTGGGTGAACGGCGGTGTTATCTAGGGGATTACTGCCCTCGCGGATGCGGAGAAATCCGGCGGCTTGCTCAAAGGCTTTGGCACCTAGTTTGGAAACTTTCAACAGGGTGCGGCGATCGCGAAAAGCCCCGTGTTCGTTGCGGTACGCCACAATGTTGTTGGCGACTGTAGGACTGATGCCCGACACAAAGGTGAGCAGTTCTTTAGAGGCGGTATTTAGATCAACCCCGACGTAGTTGACGCAGCTTTCTACAGTTTCATCTAGCTTTTTCTTCAGCAACTTTTGATCGACATCGTGTTGGTATTGACCCACGCCAATGGATTTGGGGTCGATTTTGACTAACTCTGCCAGTGGGTCTTGCAAGCGTCGCCCAATGCTAATGGCTCCCCGCACAGTGACATCAAAGTCGGGAAATTCAGCGATCGCTACCGGACTGGCGGAGTAAACCGAAGCTCCGGCTTCGTTTACCATCACCTTGATTGGTTTGCGGGGTAACTCTTGTATCACTGTCTCGACGAATTCATCCGTTTCTCGTCCGGCTGTACCATTGCCGATCGCGATCAATTCCACCTGATAGGCTTCAATCAGGCGCTTTAAAGTGGCAGCGGCTTGTTGGCGTTGCTGAACTGACTGGTGGGGAAAGATGGTCTGGTATTCCAGAAATTTGCCTGTTTGATCCAATGCAGTGACTTTGCAGCCCGTGCGAAATCCCGGATCGATCGCCAACGTCGGTTTCATCCCTGCGGGTGGCGACAGCAATAGTTCCCGCAAATTGGCTTCAAAGGTTTGAATGGACTCAATATCAGCCGCCTGTTTCTTCGCAGTTCGCACCTCTGTGATCAGCGAGTTTTTCATCAATCGTTGAAAAGCGTCTTTCAACATAGCACGATAAAATTCCCGCACGGTTTGACTTTTGCTGCGAACGACTTCTGATTCTAAATACAACAAGACTTCGGCTTCATCGAAGCCCAATTCGACGTGTAACACCCCTTCGGCTTCTCCCCGCCACAGGGCTAACAGATTGTGAGAGGCGATCGCTTTTACTTTGGCTTGATAGGCGCGATACATCTCATACTTGGTCGTGCCTTGCGGAAAATCGGGTTTGATTTGCGAAACAAATACCCCTGTATCTATCAGGTATTGCCGCAAATAGGCGCGATAACTAGCCTGTTCAGAGACTTCTTCTGCCAGGATATCAGCGGCTCCGGCTAAAGCCTCTGCCACTGTTGTTATCCCCTTGTCTGAATCAAGATACTTTTCGGCTTCAGGTTCTAGAGTGGCTTTACTAACAGATGGTTGATTGAGGGACTTGATCCAATTAGCCAGCGGTTCGAGTCCTTTTTCTTTGGCAGCGGTGGCTCTGGTGCGGCGCTTGGGACGGTAGGGCAAATACAAGTCTTCTAATTCGTTCTTTTGCAAACAGGCGGTAATCTTAGCTTGCAATTCCTCGGTGAGTTTGCCCTGTTGGGCGATCGCCGACAAAATAGCCTGCTTGCGCTCTTCCAACTCAGTCACATAGGTATACCGATCAAACAACTCGCGCAGTTGAATTTCATTCATCTCTCCCGTGCGTTCTTTGCGATAACGAGCGATGAACGGGATGGTCGCTCCCTCAGTCAGCAGTTGTAGAGCATTTTCAACCTGAGTTAACCGTAAAGAGAACTCTTTTGCCAGTAATTGGGGAATGTTCAACATTTAGACAGATTTAAGGTAAAACTGTGGCATAAGGGGCAACCGACAAGCTAAAAGCTTTTAGCTTAGAACTTGAAGAAGAGGATTTATAGCATAGTGTAATCTCAAACTCACTGAACTATCCTCTTGTTGATTTGTCTAAAACGGTAGTTCATTGTGAAGAAATTTCCCTGGCTTTCCCTGAGTTTACTATTGGCGGCATATAGCACCTTTAGTTGGTTCTTGTATCAAATCACAGCACCGTGGCGGGTTTGGCTGGCAGTGTTCGCTTTTTCCATGATGCAGGCTTTATTACTGACGACGCTGCTCAAGGATTTTCGCCTATTCATGCGGAAATGGCTGCGATCGGACATTGGCTATTTCTCAATTGTGCTGCTAATCGCCTGTTCTATTGCTTTTGTCCTGGTCTGGTATCATGTCTTCGCGTATTTTCTGTTGGTATTGTCCGCAGAGCTACTCAGCCGATTAGATCTACAAACTGCTGGATTGAATGAATGGCAATCTTTGGGCGTGCTCACATTTGTTTCCTTGGCTGGATTGGCGATCGGTTGGTCAGCCTGGTACTTGCAAGTCGCTCATGGAATGAGTTTAACTGTTGTTTTATTACAATACTTTAAGGATTTGTTACATTTCTTCATGTAATATAGGAGATAGGTGCTGGGCTGATAATGAATGAAACCCTTGTAACCTGATTTTTCTACAACACTGGTACAAAATTGGTTGAGGCAATGGAGTTAATTTCATGTAGGGCAAAGGGTTTTGATCAGGTAGTTGTGATAGAAGTTGATGAACTGCTTGGTCGTTACGCTGACGGCCAACGCAACTTTTGCCAGGTCTACCTCCATCAGGCAAACTTGGCAGAATGTTGTTTAACTGGCAGCATTCTCAGTCAAGCAAACCTGTCTGGCGCTAATCTTGTCGCTGCTAGATTGCGAGGGGCAAACTTAACGGAGGCTAACTTCGTCAAGGCAATATTGTGGAGAGCCGATTTTGAGGGTTCTTTACTCATCCGAGCTAATTTAACGGGAGCCAATTCAATTCGGGCTAATTTTAAACGAGTTGACCTCCATCAATCCACTTTAGTCAGTGCAGATTTGAGATTGGTGAATCTGCACGCTGCCGATTTAAGCAATGCTGACCTGTCTGGAGCGAACTTAAGCTATGCTGACTTGACGGAAGTCAATCTGGCGGGGGCCAATCTCAGTCGTGCCAACCTGACAGGAGCCGATCTTCGAGGTGCCGACCTGTGTAACGCCAATTTCAGTAAAGCAATTTTGTCGAGGACTCAATTTTCCCCCTCAGAACTGACCCAAGCCAACGCTGTTCACAGTGCATTGCTATCTTCCATGATCTACTCAGATAAAATCGAGGACACTGGAAAAATCGTCACACGAAGCTAGGGAACTAGCACAAACCTGAAACAGACTGAATTCAGCGTTTAACTGTCCTCGCCCTACAGCCAATTGGTGTAGGGTAATTTTTTTTCTAAACCACTGTAAAAAGCGATCGCACTCAGATTGACAATCAAGCAAAGTGAAGCCAACCCTAGCAAAATAAAAGTGGGTAGCATGATCACGCCAATCATCAACCAAGTTCCCACATGGGCAATCATAATCAAAGCAAACCCGCAAGCAATCAGACCACTTAATCGAATTTCCCTCTCAGAGCACCGCCCAAATAGCATCAACAGGGTTGTTCCAGTCGTCAACAGGTTCACCGGAACCAGCACTGCACAAATTGCCCCACAGTGAGAACGGGAAAACTCAAACAGAAGATAGAGATCGATCATGCATACACCCAATTAAGTGTCCTTGCAGCCATGATAAACGGCTATTCCCTACACCTACTACTTGCCACCGTAATAAAACGCAATTTCTTTATCTTTGAGGGGAGCAAAATCGGCAGCAATCAACATCTGGTTGAGTTCGTCTTGAGGAATATGCTTTGCGCCAATCCGCACAATGCGCGATCGCATGGTATTCGATACTCCACTGCGCTGCCGCCCTGCTTCTAACGCCATCACTTTCTGATACAGGTCTAACTTGGCAGTGGGAATCGGAGTCCCATCAAAATCCATGCCTTTGGCGATGGCCTCATCCACTGCATCTGCCCCAGCCGTGCCCTGTTGCCCTAATGCGTCAGTTGTCATGCTTCGTTGCCATCAATTTACTATGTCAAGATTCTACCAGGAAGGGGATCACCCAGACTGAGAAAATTTTGAATAGGCCGGACCCACCTCTGATCAACCCCGAATCCCAAAGATTTTGCGACAGTGCCCAGCCTATCCACATGCTGTTGTCAAAACAGAGAAAAGAGTTCGAGAAACCCCATATCACAATTTGCAGCAGAGATTTTCAAAACACCACAACAGATTGGATTTGAGTGTATCCCAATTTTGCGAGTTGCTGATTTGAGGGATGATTTTGAACGTGAAACCGAAGGTTTCACGTTCAAAATCATCCCTTTATTAAGCAGCGTCCAAAATTGGGCTTAGAAGATGACAAAAGTGGGATGCACTCTTGGGTTTCAGGTGGAAGTCCAACGGGGCTATGATGCGTTTGTCCTACCCTCTGCTCACGCTGTGTTGGTTGCTAGTAAATGTAGTGACCCCAAAATCATTACCTGAATGCCTATCTTGACAATAGCGATAAATCTTCTCTTCATTCTCTGTAAAATGGCAGAGAAAAAAGAATACCTTGATGGTTTGTGCTATGACAATTTCCCGTCTTTACAGCAAACTGCCCCTGACCTGGAAACCCGACAACCCCATGCAGAATCTCAACGATCAGCGCTGGTTAGCATCGATCGTCCGAAATGCCGCTCCCTTTACCGATTGGTGGGCCAAAGCCCGCATTGTGCAACTGGCGTATCCCCACCCGGAGGGTGCGATCGCAAGTAAAACGCTCGGTGTATCAACCTATGGGGGATTGTCTGAACAGGAAATTGTTGAAACGTTACAAAATTGTTGTGATTCAGAGTTGTATCCTGAGTTTGCTCGTCGTGTCAACGAAACCTACGTTATTAAAACACTGAATGACTGGAAAGCTTATCAATTTACTCAAGCAATCAGCCGCAATTTTGAGGTCTATGCCGATCGCCATCATCCAAATGTGTTTCTTGTTGTCAGTACTGCTGCTGTTTCGCTAAATGTCGATCGCATTTTGCCACCCACTGAGCGATTTCGACCGCTATTTAATGTGGATGAATTCGCAAAAATGATTCGTCAACGCAACATTCGACACTTGACCTTAAGAACTCACGGGTACTCTAATCCGGCTCAAAGCTTTTACCGCTCGTTTTGTAATGAAGCAGGTGCTCTATATCGTGCCGATGCCAGGACACAGGGACGCACCTTACCAGAAGATCATCTCTATGTTGGCTACCACTGGCCCAGTGAACAACCCGTTACCAGTCCGGGATTATGGTCAGATTATCACTATCCAGGAATTATCTTCAAATTTCTGCTGGCTTTGAGTGGATTAGCTGGAATCGTGGGAACAGCGTTGTATTTCCTTTTACAATTCATTGTTGTTCCTGCTCTCAGGGCATTAAGTCAACTCCCTAACTTAGCTCCTCTATGGGAACAACTGAATTATGATGAGACTATTGCTTATGCGGTTCGTGGTTACTGGTTAGTGCCTACGACGTTCATGTTATGGTTAATTGCTTTTCTGCTGTTGAGAATTGTCGTTTACCAGCGCGATCGCTATCGTTCGGTTCACTATGGTTCACCTGATCTAGCAGAGTTTTTCTGGCGACTCGATCACGCTCTTGAGAGGCTAGCCTTTTTATCGAAATCAGCAGATTCAGTCAATGTCTCCACGGCAACACTTCAACCTCAATCTGCACTAAGTGTCAATTTAGTGGGACACAGCATGGGAGGATTACTACTGGTCAATATGCTGCGAACGCTCTCTGAGCACGGACGGGATTTACAGGGTAGCTTGAAACCTGATGCGGTGCTTGATCCTGGGGAAGATACCATGAGCCAGATCGGTCATCACCTTTACCTGGATAAATTGATCCTGGCCTCTCCAGATATTCCGCTAGAATTTTTGCGGGAAGGCCGCAACAATTATGTGCGATCGGCGATGCGACGGTGTCGGCGGATTTATTTGATGTCGAGCGATCGCGACATCGTCCTACGCTACATGTCAACAGTAGGTAATTGGTTCACCGAGCCGAGTTTGCAAATGGCTGGAATGCGCTTGGGTAATGTCTATCTGAAACGGGTGAATGATCTGACTAACCCCTACCGCCCCTACCTACGGATCATGATTAACTCTCGTCGGGCCGTACAACCAACGTCTTCCTATGAGTTGTTCAACAAGTTTAACTATCTAGACTGTTCGGAAATGAGTAGCAAAACAGGAGGAGGGGTGAATAGTGTACCATTACCCCTGAATCCACTCACAGCTTTGCTGATTGATTTCTTGAATACCCTAATTTACATTGTCAGTAGCATTCTGCCGATCGCTCAACTAGATGTTCATGGCGGTTATTTTCAAACAGATACCGTTGCCTTCAAGATCCTTAAATTGCTCATTATTACTCATACCAACGACGATGAAATGATTAAAGCGGAAATTGAGCAACTCATTCAGAACACTCCCATTCGATTTCTGCCCAGCAAACCCTGGAAGATGCCAAATGCACCAGAATCCATACAAGAACAACTTTAGTGGCAGAGCATACCCGCCCATTAATGGCGAAACGCCCTCTGTGGTTCCATCATGGGATTTTGCGGAAATCAGCAGCGGTGATCTGGTCAGCGTCGATTTGCAGCACTAATGCCAGTTGTTCTCTACCAACGCTAATCAGGGTATTGCGCCCCTTTTGCGTAATGGTTAATTGACCAAACCTGAGTTTACCAGATAAGCCAAAGCGATCCTGGCGGTCTTGGAAATCTCGAATGCGATCGCGCCCCTGTTTACGACGCAACACAAAGATATCGCGACCTGCCCCGCCAATCAAATCGTCCTGACCAGTCCCTCCGTCTAAAGTATCTTTACTACCTGCTCCATTGAGAACATCATTGCCCTCTGCACCAACGAGAACATCGTTGCCGTCTCCTCCCTCTAAACTATCATTACCAGCATTGCCATTGAGCGTGTCATTACCATTACTACCAAGGAGTTGATCGTTACCTCCCAGCCCGGTGATTTGATCATTGCCGCCTAAACCGTCGATGGTATCGTTACCCTCGGTTCCAGTGAGAATATCGTCTCCTTGCGTTGGAGATGGAATTGGTGTGGGCATGGGCATGGGCGTGGGTGTGGGCGTGGGCGTAGGCGTGGGCGTAGGCGTGGGCGTAGGCGTGGGTGCAGGAGTAGGCGTGGGCATGGGGATTGTAGCGATCGCGCCAAACACGTTATCGTTATCAGTTAGTGCTGGGGTGACTGGTGCATCTGAAGCGTCATTACCGCTGAAGCTAACAGTTCCTTCCACTGCATTCACAATTGCACCCATTCGGACAAAGATAGCTCCTCCTTTGCCCTGTCCTGCTGCACCTACGGCTTCACTAGGAAATTCCGCCGGATCTCCATCAGGATCAAGTACCTGTCCTCCTTGCCCTTTTGTAGCCGTGTTGTTGATGAAAGTAGAATTACTCAGGGTGAGTGAACCCGAATTGATAAAGACAGCGCCACCCAGTCCTGCGCCGCCGCCACCTGCTAGATAAGGTCCGCTATCTGTGGAGTTTCCCGCTCCGACCTGTTGGCTCAGAAAACCGCCTGT
>Ga0224723_1000132_pt1 | contig 48739 bp, 40 predicted proteins | sample Balambano_FR2_Me_FD_161647 | JGI IMG/M metagenome (GOLD analysis project Ga0224723, IMG submission 161647) | Freshwater sediment microbial communities from Lake Towuti, South Sulawesi, Indonesia - Balambano_FR2_MetaG | ecosystem: Environmental > Aquatic > Freshwater > Lake > Sediment | place... | reverse complement strand
ATCTGCCCGTTTTGCAGGTTTAGGTAACAAAGGTTCTACCACTGCCCATTGTTCATCTGTAAGGTCCATTCGCTCGCTCCCATTTGGGTTTGAGCGCTAGTCTACCATTTTTGAGATAACTTCTAGTAATTAATCAAGATTCTTCAAATCATAATGGCGGTCAAATCGAATTTGGACCCGATGGCTTTTTGTACATTGCAATGGGTGATGGCGGTGGTGGCGGCGACCCTAACAACCGTGCCCAAAACCCTAATTCGTTACTCGGAAAAATGCTTCGGATTGATGTGAGTGGAACACCTTATAGTATTCCCGCTAGCAATCCTTTTGTTGCGGATGCAAATGTAAGAGACGAAATTTGGGCTTTCGGTTTACGCAACCCTTGGCGTTTTTCATTTGATCGAGATACTGGCAATTTATTTATTGCAGATGTTGGGCAAAATGAATGGGAAGAAGTAAACATGCAACCTTCAACCAGCGCAGGCGGAGAAAATTACGGTTGGTCATGTTATGAAGGCAACCATGACTACAACACCAGTCGCGATTGTGATGATTATGGCACTCTTACTTATCCTATCATTGAATATAATCAAACCAACAATGGCTGTTCCGTAACTGGTGGATATGTGTATCGTGGAAGTCTATACCCGCAAATTAATGGTTTATATTTTTACGGTGATTTTTGTAGTGGTAAAGTTTGGGTCGCATCTGAAAATGCGTCAGTATGGACATCCGAATTGGTTCTTGATACCCCTTACCTTATCTCTACTTTTGGCGAAGATGAAAGCGGTGAACTATATCTTGCTTCTTATGGTGAAGGAAAAATATATAAACTATATGTTTCAACTTTTGCCGATGTACTGCCATTTGATTCGGCTTATCCTTACATATTAAGTATTTACAATGTGGGCATCACAAGCGGTTGCACATTGTCACCACTCAATTACTGCCCCGACAACACCGTCAACCGTGCTCAAATGGCTGTCTTCCTCCTTCGGGGCATTCATGGCTCTTCTTATACGCCACCACCAGCTACAGGAAGTGTATTTAACGATGTTCCTAGTAATTCCTTCGCCGCAGACTTTATAGAAGTATTTTCTGCGGCAGGCATAACAAGTGGTTGTGGAAATGGAAACTACTGCCCCAATAACTCTGTTACCCGCGCACAAATGGCGATTTTCCTTCTACGTGCTAAGCATGGTTCTAATTACTCTCCTCCTACTGCAACAGGCACAATGTTCAATGATGTTCCCTCTTCTCACCTCTTTGCTGATTGGATTGAGCAGTTAGCCAATGAAGGTATCACAAGCGGATGCGGTGGTGGTAATTACTGCCCTGATAATTCTGTTTCAAGAGCGCAAATGGCTATTTTCCTGCAACGAACATTTAATCTGCCACTGCCATAGGTTGGTTACTCTCCCGCCCCATATAACCTTCTATAAATCACAAAAATCTCGTAAATATTACGAATGTAATTGCGTGTCTCTTCAAAACGCACCGATTCTAAAAACAAATCTTGGTCATCGCCAGCGAGTTCTTTCCAAGCAAGCGAGTTGCCAGGTCCGCCGTTGTAGGCGGCGAGGGTGGCGTAGATGTCTCCATTAAACAATGTGCGATTCTTTGCAAGGTAATGAGTCCCGAACATAATGCTGACATACGGACGATACAAATCATCTGATGTGTAATCTAACGGCTTGCCCAATTCAGAAGCAATTTGCGCGCCAGTGCTTGGGATGACTTGCATTAATCCGCGTGCATCTGCTACCGAACTGACGAAGCCTTCAAACAAACTTTCTTGACGAATGACACTGTAAACAAATAACGGGTCAAGTCCATTTTTTTGTGCTTCGGGATTGACTAACTCTGAAAAATAATGTCCATAACGAATGCGGCTGAAATAAGCAGGTGCCATCATAGATTCGGCGTGACTGCTTAAGCCAGCAATTGTCAAAATTTGGCGGGCTGAAAAAATCGCCACGCGATACATGCCCAAATCTAATAAATAATTTGTGAGGCGAAAACTATTGACCGCATCCGCTTGTGTCTCTAATTGGGTGCGTAAATTTTCATATTCTGCGCGGGCTTCGTTATAAAAACCCATGTCCCAAAATTCTTTGGCACGAATAATGCGTTCATCTGATGCCAACGCACCAAGATTACTTAAATCTATATCATTGCTTAAATTAAATGTTAATCGCATCCATGCTTCGGCATCGGCGCGTTCTTGCTCGAAATTTGGCGTGTTGGTGATTGTCACAGGTGCAAAGGGAGCGCGTCCCAATAACAAATCTCTGGCGCGTTCACTGTAATAGCCACCTGAGTTTTTATTTTGACCATCACGCCAAGCAGTTTCTGCGGAGGCAATGTCACCTAATTGTTGATACGTTTTGCCAATCCATAACAAGGCTCGGGCTTGGTCTTCTGCTGAGGTAGCAGAAGCAAGACTGCGGTTGAAAGAGGCGAGGGCGAAATCATATTGTCCGCGACGATAATCTAAAATTCCCATCATAAAAATTGCATAGGGTGTTTCTTGCGAGCCGGGGTATTCATTGGCTAAACGCGACCATGTTTCAATGGCTTTATCAATTTGGTTTCCGCGTTCATAAATGCGCCCAGCACTAAATAAATACGAACTCGAAATGGTGTTGGTAGGTGCATTGCGCACAAACTCTAACAGCGTTTCTGTGGCGCGGGTGTAATCATTTTTTTGCGCCCATAAAATAAAGGCTTTTTCGCCCCACGCATCTGCCCAGTTTGGGTGAGCAGGATAATTCGCAATAAAAAAATCGTAATCAATAAGTGCTTCATCATATAAACTTAAATTACTTTTTGATAAAGCGCGATAATAATAGGCTGTGCCATCATTATCAGTTGGGTTGGTTTGTAAATAACGGTCAAACGCGGCAATTGCCACAGCATATTGACCCGCAAAATAATCAACACGCCCACGTTGCAACTCGTTGATTGTTCCACCTAAATCCAGCACTGCTACCAAACTAAGATATGCATAATATGAAAGCGGATAATTGTTGACTGCAAATGTGAAGCGTTCAATCGCCGCCTCATTCTGACCTTGTGCCTGATACGCCAACCCAATCTCATACACCGCCTGAGCCTTAATAAAATCATTTGGTGCGCGTGCAATGATGCCTTCATATAATGCAATTGCTTCAACATAATTGCCTAAACCTTTTTGTGAGGCGGCGGCTTTCATATCTACTTGAATATCATCACTTAATGATGGTGCTTGAATAGAAGCCGTGTAAGCAGAAAATGCACTGGCATAATCTTTGGTGTTATACAAAGCATCACCGCGTAATTCTTGCACATACGCATCTAAATACCCGGGGCGTAAGACTAAATACGTCTGCCACGCATCTGCCGCCGATTGATAATTTTCTAAACGATAATAAATAAAACCTTGCAAGAAATATGCTTGCGCCGCATGAACCGATTGCGGATATTCTGTAATTAAACTTTGTAAAGCAGTTAGGGCTTCGTTATTACGACCTTCTGAAAAATAAATTCTGGCTTCACCCCATTTTGCATTCGCGCGAATTTCAGGGTCAGGTGAATCTTGTAACGCAATTTGATATTGCAACATAGCAGAATCATAATCACCATAAAACAACGCCAAATCACCCACACCAACGCGCTCTGTGATTAATGGAGTCGGTGTAACGGTTGGGGTGAACGTAGAAGTCGGCAAAGCGGAAGGGTCTGGTGTTAACGTCCAGCCCGGAGGAATGCTTGGTAAATTAGGCGAAATCGAACAAGCCAAAGTGGCAATCGCCAACCAAATGATAAAAAGCGCACGAATATTTTTCTTCATGCTAGTTTTATAATGGCAAAAGATAGGCACGTCAAGCAAGCCTATTAATCAAGTTATAATCTTAATATTCCGGAGTGCGTCGCGCATTTGAAATCAAGATAATCTCTAATGAATGAGCGCGACGCACCTTTTATAGGAGATGTATGCGCTCTGTTTTTTGGGAAGATAATCAACTTAAGATGATTGACCAACGCATTTTGCCTGCGCGTTTTGAAATCGTTTCATTTACAAAACACGTGCAAGTTGCTGAAGCGATAAAAAATATGACGGTGCGTGGTGCGCCTGCTATCGGAGCCGCCGCCGCATTTGGACTTGCCCTTGCTGGATATGAATCCGCTTCATCATCACGGGGCGAGTTGCTCGCTGACCTTGGACATGCGGCTACAGTTTTGAAAGACTCGCGTCCGACAGCAGTGAATCTTGCTTGGGCTGTGGATAGAGTCATGGGTGCAATCTCCAATCTCCAGTCTCAACATGATGCGGACTTTATTCGTCAGTTTGTACTGGATGAAGCACAACGAATCGCAGATGAAGATGTCGAAATCAATAAACGCATGGCAGAACATGGTGCAACGTTAATCAATGATGGTGATACGGTCATTCATCATTGCAATACAGGTGCGTTAGCCACTGTGGATTGGGGAACGGCGTTGGGTGTGATTCGCACAGCGCATGAGCAAGGAAAAAAGATTCATGTGTTGGTAGATGAAACCCGCCCGCGTTTGCAAGGCGCGAGATTAACAGCATGGGAATTAGAGCAATATGGCATTTCGTATGAAATTATCAGTGATAATATGGCGGGATATTTTTTGAAATCAGGCAAAGTGCAAAAATGTTTTGTCGGGTCTGATAGAACCACAGCCAATGGAGATGTAGCCAATAAAATTGGAACATATATGTTGGCGTTAGCGGCGCATGATAATGGCGTGCCGTTTTATCCAGTAGTACCTACATCAACCATTGATTTAAGTTTAGCGAGCGGTGATTTGATTCCAATTGAAGAACGCAATCCAAACGAAGTGTTGGATATTCAATTTCAGGGTGAAGCCGTTACACCGAAAAATGCCAAAGCCCGCAACCCAGCCTTTGATGTCACGCCGAATCGTTTGGTGACAGGCATTGTGACTGAAAATGGAATTGCATATCCGCCGTTTGAAGTAAATTTGAAAAAAGTAGTTAAAGGTGAATGATGGAAACAATTTCATGGGAAGAATTTACAAAAGTTGAATTACGAGTTGGGCGAATCATTTCGGCAAAACCTTTTCCAGAAGCGCGTAAACCTGCTTATATTCTGGAAGTAGATTTTGGAGAAGAACTTGGCACAAAAAAATCAAGTGTGCAAATTACACATTTATACAAACCCGAAGACTTAGTTGGTAAATTGGTAGTGGGTGTTATTAATTTTCCGAAAAAACAAATTGGTCCGTTTATGTCTGAATGTCTTGTGACAGGTTTTCATAACGAAAAAGGTGAAGTGGCTTTGTGTGTGCCAGACCAATCCGTGCCGTTGGGTGCGAAGTTGATGTAAACTATTGTCCAAAATAATTTTGAAAAAGGCTGTAAAATAGGGATAGTGAATAGTATTCAATACGCATTGATAGGCGTGCTTTCTGTAAGACTAAAGGTGTAAACATGTTACAAACATTTGAAGCCATAATTGATGAAAAAGGCGTTTTGCGAGTTTTGGATAATGTTGATTTACCAAAGATGCGAAAGGTCATCCTTACTGTGCTAAATGAAGAGCCAACAGAAGAATCTTTAAGACGAGTATCTGAAAGCCAAAAGATTTATATTTTGGAACAGAAATATGCACAAGGATATGCAAAATTTCCACCTGATAAAGATGAAATGAATGATTGGGAATCAATACAAGATTGGGGCGACAAGTGAAACGAGGTGAAATTTACTGGGTCAAATTTCTTGCACCAGATAAACGTCGCCCTGCATTAATTCTCACACGAAATTTTGCAATTCCACTACTTACGCGTGTTACGATTGCGCCAGTGACAACTACGGTTCGTGATATTCCATCTGAAGTTTTATTGACACCAGAAGATGATGGTGCTCCTGAAATTTGTGTCGTGAATACAGATAACATTCAAACTGTAAAGAAAGATAATCTTGATGGATTCATAACAAAGTTGTCTGATGAACGAATGCACGAAATTATGGAGGCAATCAATTTCTCTTTGGGTCCAGATGCAATTGGGGAATAAAAATTCTAACTCAAAAAACTTTACATCTATAAAACCTCATGATAAACTCACGCACGTTAGAAAATTTATGGCGCACTCACCCGAGTGCGCCTTTTACTGCGAGTAAATCATGGATATTCTCTTAACAGGCTCTGTCGCTTATGACTATTTGATGACCTTCCCCGGTCATTTCAAAGAACAAATTTTGCCCACCCGTTTGGAATCTATCAGCCTATCGTTTTTGGTAGATTCAATGTCCAAACAACGCGGTGGTATTGCACCAAACATTGCTTACACAATGGCGTTGCTAGGTCGCAAACCGCGTGTGATGGCAACTGTCGGTGAGGATTTTGCGGATTATCGAGCTTGGCTTGAAGATAAAGGTGTGGATACAACTTTAATGAAAGTTGTGCCTGGCTTATTCACCGCTTCTTTCTTCGCGACGACTGACCATGCATCTGCACAGATTGCTTCGTTTTACCCGGGGGCAATGGCTCATTCTGCAACACAATCCATTAAAGAATTAGATAATAAACCAGATTTAGTTGTCGTATCACCTAGTGCGCCAGATGCGATGATGAAATTCCCTGCTGAATGTCGTGAGTTGGGAATCCCATATTTATATGACCCAAGTCAGCAAATTTTGCGTTTGGAAGGCAATGAGCTCGCTCGTGACATGGAAGGCGCAGAATTTTTATTCTGTAACGATTACGAGTTTGGATTAATCTCCAAAAAAACAGGCTGGAGTTTAGACCAAATCCTTGAGCATGTAAAAGTATTAGTCATTACACGTGGCAAAGATGGGGCGGATTTATATACTGATGGTATTTCTGTTCATATCCCCACAGTTCCAGAAGATGAAATTGTTGACCCAACAGGTGTGGGCGATGCGTTTCGAGGCGGATTTTTATCAGGCTATTCACATGGCTTTGATTGGAAATTATGTGGTGAAATTGGCTCATTAGCCGCAGTCTATTGTTTAGAGCAACGCGGTCCACAAAGCCATGCCTATTCAAGAGAAGATTTTGTAAATCGCTTCCGCAAACATTTTGATGATGATAAGAAGTTAGACGCGTTGTTAAAGTAATACCGCGCTGGTTGAGTAGCCGAAGGCGTATCGAAACCAGATGTTATATGTAAATATGGTATTTCTTGAAAACCTGTGGTCTCGGTACGACACTCACAAAAACGTTCGTGTCTACTCGACCACCGATTAAAAAAATAAAAATCTATTTAGATTTGTTGGTTAAGCTGGCAGTGTTCGCCTTGATGCCGTACATACCCACTACGATTGATGTCAAGTAGTGCTAATTGTTGAGACCAACTCTAATGTAAAGAATAAGGGAATGTAGAAGGTGATTTCTTCTGCGAACACGAAGAAAGAATCGTCACATCGTACTATGTAATAAGGAGTATTAAAAAATGAGTAACTACGATATTAAAGACATCAATCAGGCTGAAGGCGGACGTCGCCGTATGGATTGGGCAGAACGTGAAATGCCAGTCCTTCGTTCTATTCGTGAACGATTCAAGAAAGAAAAGCCATTAAAGGGACTTCGCATCTCTGCCTGTTTGCATGTGACTACTGAAACTGCAAACTTGATGGTTGCTTTACAAGAAGGTGGCGCAGATATTGTCCTCACTGCTTCCAATCCGCTTTCAACACAAGATGATGTTGCCGCCGCTTTGGTGAATCAATTTGAAATTCCAACTTTTGCTATCAAAGGCGAAGATAAAGTTACATACTTCAAGCACATCCGCGCCGCATTGGAACACAAACCTCACATGACCATGGATGATGGTGCTGATTTAGTTTCATCTTTGTTCTTCATTGAAATGGGACGTTTTGAAAAACTCGAACCATCTCTTGCTTCTTGGGCAAAAGGTTTGAAAGATGAAGAACGCAAACAAATGCTCAAAGAAGTCATCGGTGGAACAGAAGAAACCACTACGGGCGTTATCCGCTTGAAGGCGATGGAAAAAGATGGCGTTTTGAAATTCCCAGTTATCGCCGTAAATGATGCGCTTACCAAACATCTATTTGACAATCGCTATGGAACAGGTCAATCAACAGTGGATGGAATCATCCGCGCAACCAATGTATTGCTCGCTGGTAAAACTTTTGTGGTGGCTGGTTATGGCTGGTGTGGACGTGGTCTTGCCTCACGCGCACGTGGTATGGGCGCTCATGTCGTCGTCACCGAAACGGACCCAATGAAAGCATTGGAAGCGGTGATGGATGGTTATCAAGTAATGACCATGACGGATGCTTCCAAAATTGGTGACATCTTCTGTACAGTGACTGGCGATATCAATGTATTAGATAAGCATCACTTTGAAGTGATGAAAGATGGTGCCATTGTTGCAAACTCTGGTCACTTCAATGTTGAAATTAACATCCCTGCTTTAGAAGCCATGAGCAAAGGCAAACCAAATCTTGTTCGCCCATTTGTTGAACAATATCTTACAAAAGACGGACGCAAGATTAACATCCTCGGTGAAGGACGCTTAATTAACCTCGCTTCTGCCGAAGGTCATCCTGCTTCTGTTATGGACATGTCTTTCGCCAACCAAGCATTGTCTGCTGAATACATGGCAAAGAATGCTGATAAATTGGAAAAGAAAGTCTATTCCGTCCCAACCGAAATTGATAACGAAATTGCTCGCCTCAAACTTGAATCAATGGGTGTGAAGATTGATAAATTAACTGATGAACAATTACACTATTTGAATTCTTGGGAGGAAGGTACTTAACAGTTTACGATTATAGATTGTAGATTTGGATTTACGAAAAAGCCTCGCGGGTTTTCATCCGCGAGGCTTTTTTACTTGTGTTTACTTACTATTGACATTGTACAGTTACATCTTTTTGGCTTGATTTCCCTGCGCTATTGTAAGCCTCAATTGCATATGTGAAGACTGCTGGGCTTCCCGGTGGAGGAACGATTGGTATGGTTGTGTTGTAGGTATAGCTAGTTACATCAGCGGCTAAGGCGACAATTTCAGTGCCGTTTTCATAAATACGATATCCAGTTTCATTATTGGCAACATCATTCCAAGTTAGCTTTATTGTAACTTCATACTTAAGAGTAATACCGTTTATATTACAAGTTTTATCATCTACCTTAAAGTTTGTTGGTGCGGCAGGTAAAGAAGGCGTTGGTGTCGGCGGAACAGGATACTCCGGCAAATTCGCTGTATTGCCACTCACTGTGGCGTGTTGTGGGAATAACCAACAAATGGTATTACTACCCGGTAACTTAATAATCCAATAACCAGTAGATGAACTTTTACCAACCACCTCGGCAGTTTGCCCAATATTTAAACCACCGAGCAAATCATACACAACGCCAGGACCTGTTCTGCAATTTGTATTAACACTTACACTCACCTGCGGCACAGACGGCGTTGCTGTGTTTTCAGGTGTGGAAGTAAACTGCGGTGTTGCAGTAAATTCAGGAGTTGGTGAATTTTGCAATAACAATGCTTGGGCAGTAACTGTTAATGCCAAATCGTCAATCGGTGCTTCTTCAGTGCCGCCTGAGTCACCATTTCCACTTGGTAAGTTACAAGCGGTTATAACGATAATCAAAAAAGCATATACAAATAAAATTAGTTTCTTTTTTAACATTCTCTTTCTCCTATTTTACAAATTATGACACAACCTAAGAGAAGGTCAAGAGTATAAGCAAACTATTTGTACTATATTTTAATTAGACAAAGGTACTATATTTTCTGATTTCATTATGAAATAAAAAGAGCCTTACAAAGTTTGTAAGGCTCTTTTCTTATTATTCATTTTATGGGCAAGTGAAAACCGCATTAATTTTATTCGACTTACCACCAAAGTTGAAAGCCTCAATACTTAAAGTAATTGGCACTCCTGCAGGATAAGTAATTGGTGGAATTGGGTGCACTGTGACATTTGCTCCAACGCTACCAATTAATGCATTGTTGTAATATATGTTAAATCCATCTTCGTTGTTAGAGTTATCCTTCCAAGTTACATTTCCTGTATATTGATAATTCGGGAATACTAGTGGAATACAAGCCTTAGCAATAACTACATTGGATGGGTTTGCAGGTGGGTTTGGCGTTGCTGTTGGAGTAGTTGTAGGTGAGGGTGTAGGTGTTGGCGGCACAGGATATTCTGGCAAATTTGCTGTATTACCACTCACTGTTGCATGTTGTGGGAATAACCAACAAATGGTATTACTGCCCGGTAACTTAATAATCCAATAGCCAGTAGAAGAACTTTTGCCAACCACCTCAGCAGTTTGACCAATATTCAAACCACCAAGCAAGTCATATACCACGCCCGGACCTGTGCGACAGTTTGTATTAGTACTCACGCTCACCTGCGGGATAGATGGTGTAGCAGTTAATTCTGGTGTAGAAGTAAACTGTGGTGTTGCAGTAAATTCAGGAGTTGGTGAATTTTGCAACAACAATGCTTGGGCAGTGACCGTTAATGCCAAGTCTGATACTTCTTCAGTTTCTGTTCCATTACCTGTTGGTAAGTTACAAGCGGTTAAAACAATAACCAAGAAAGCATATAAAAATATTTTTTTTCGTTTTGGTAACATTTTCGTTCTCCTTGTTATCAATCTATTATTCCATAAGATAAAAACAGGTCAAGCAAACCACCATGACGTTAGTACTAAAAAATCAATAACCTTTTGTACTAGATAAAATTAAGTAAAAAATCCCACAAAATTTTGTGGGATTTTTTTAGTTACGGTGTAGGTGTTAATGTTGGAGTTGGTGTGTATGTTGGAGTAAAAGTATTTGTAGGTGTAGGAGTCTTTGAAGGTGTTGGTGTTGGCGGAATAGGATACTCCGGCAAAGCGGCAGTATTACCCGTTACCGTTGCATATTGTGGGAACAACCAACAAGTTCCCGAACCATTCAAACGGTTGATAATCCAATAACCAGTAGAAGAATTTTTTCCAACGATAGTTCCTGTTTGCCCAACTAGCAAACTATCAATAATGTCATACTGCACACTCGGACCTGTGCGACAATTAGTATTTACACTGACAGTTACTTGTGGTACAGAAGGTGTAGCAGTCGCTCCGGGGGTATTTGTAAACTGCGGAGTTGCAGTAAATTGAGGTGTAGGTGAATTTTGTAACAAAAATGCTTGTGCAGTTACAGTTAATGCTAAATCTGAAACTTCTGGAGTCTCAGTTGCTTGACCACTTGGCAAATTACAAGCGGAAAGCGCAATGATTAAGAGACTTGATAAAAATAATGTTTGAAATTTTCTTAACATTTTTTCTCCTTTCAACTTAACTATTGTACTATGCTTCATTATTATCATTTTTGCAGATTAAAAATTTGACAAAGCCTCTTCCATTCTTCAATAGACAAAGTCTCTGCCCGCCTCATAGACTCAATTTCAGCCTGCTTCAGCAGGGACTCAGTTTTCTCCGTTGAAATATGCAAACCCGATGAAAGTGAATTCCTCAACGTCTTTCGTTTTTGACCAAACCCTGCCTTGATAAGTTTGAAAAAAGTATTTAACAAATCTTTTTCAATTAATGGTTCGTCATAAATATCAATGCGTAATATTGCCGAATCAACTTTGGGGACGGGGTGAAATGCTTCCGCTGGAATAATTGCCTGTAAACTAGGCATTCCATACACTTGCACGCTTAATGCCAACAAACTTAAATCTCCGGGCTGTTCACAGATTCTTTCTGCTACTTCTTTTTGAATCGTCAAAACAATTCTTCTTGGTTTTGGTTGGCTTTCTAATAAGTGACGAATAATGGCAGATGTAATATTGTAAGGAATATTCGCCGCGACAATGTAATTCGGTGTTTTGATAATGTCTGAAATATTAAGTTCGAGAATATCACCCTGAATAATTTTTACATTGGAAAACGGAGATAAAACCGCTTTCAATGGAGGAATCAAGTCGAGGTCTAGCTCAACAGTTGTCACTGTAGAAGCAGAGGCGGCGAGGTAACGAGTTAAACTCCCAACGCCAGGTCCAATTTCCAAAACAAAATCATCTGCTGAAATTTCTGCGGCTTTGACAATTTTTTGCAAAGCCTTATCATCTTGCAAAAAGTTTTGACCAAGTTTTTTATCGGCGCGTAATCCATATTTTTTTAGGATGGCGTGGGCATCAAGTGGTGGAATATTTTTCATTCGCAAACCATCGGCTCATCTTCTTCATCTGTAATTTGAAGCGGAGCATTGGGCAGAGGCCACAAACCGCTATGAAAGCGTGAGACGTAATCTCGCAAAATGTTGTGGTCTGCCGCAAGAATCGAAACACGTTTATCAAAGACGGGGTCAAACTCGCGTGTGTTTGTGAAAAGGTCTTGCGGAAAACTAACCAGTGAAATATTTTCTGGCGGCATTTGGGTAGCCAAACATGCTAATTGACTTAATTGTGCGGGCGTAAAATCAGTGCGGATGTTATCTTTGAATGCTTCGATGAGTTCAGGAATTTGTGTAACGATAGTTGGGTTATTTAATTTTTTACGAAGCGCACACAACACAAGGCTTTGATTATCAGCCCGACCAAAGTTTCCACTTTCACGATTACGCACAAGTTTGAGTGCTTCGGCTCCGTTAAGTTGATGAGTGCCAATGGGCAAATCGGCTGTGCGTGCTGTTTCTTGGTTTTTAATAGTTACTTCTATGCCACCGAGGGCATTGATAACATTTTCAAACGTGCGCATGTTGACGGTGATGTAATGGTCAATTTGTGCACCGAAGTTAAGGTTTAACGTAAGTGCCAATAAACCTGAACCTTCAGAGGGGTCGTCCCAATACTTGAAGCCAGGCTGACCATACAAAAAGGCTTGGTTTAGTTTTTCGTGGTCTTGTCCGTTTAAGTTATCAGCGATGTGTGGAATTTCAACCCACAAGTCACGCGGGAATTCTAATACGGTAACTTTTGGAGTAACAAAATCAACTCGCACTAAGCGAATCGCATCTGCTAAACCGTAGGTGTAATTATCTGCACGCGCATCTGTGCCAACGACAAGAATATTCATAATGCCCGGTCCGTTACATTTTGCAACGGGTGTATTGGTTGGGAAGGAAACTGTTGGTACAAGTGTTACCAAACCTTGTGATGTGGGTGCAGGTCCCGGCGAAGCAGTCCATGTGGGTGGCAGGGTTTGAGGTGCAAATGTCGGCAGAGATGGTCCCAGTGGTTGTGCGGCTACGGCTTGATAAGTTTGGTAGGTATAAAACCCTAATCCAACAACTAAACATATTGCAATGATAGAAAGAAATGAGATAATTATTTTTTGAAAGCGTGTCATGTGTTTACCATTATAAAAAATTAAACCACAAAGTGTCACAAAGGGACACGAAGAAAAAACTTAATCCTTTGTGATACTTCGTGACCCTTCGTGGTAGGAATGTCATTCAAAAAAATATGGGATGGTTGCAGGCGCAGGCTCAAGGAAATACACCGTCACCCAACCAGATAAACCGCCGATGTTGTTATCATCATAGCCCAAATCAATCCATTTGGTGCGCGGCACACCAAATGCTGTTTCAATAATCGGACCACCACCTGTATCACCAATTGTCGCAAGTCCATAACCCGGAATATAAACGCGCATCCCTGCTAAATAACTATAAATAGAATAATCTACAGCCACAATGCCATAACCAGCAGGCGCACCACTGGCAGTGCCATACGAACATCCACTAATGCCTGAATTACAAGGGGAATACCACGAAGCATACATTTCGGTCGCATACCAATATTGATAGGGCGCATCACCATCCACTGGCGATAAAACAATTTTCGTTCCACTGGCTACAATTTGCGTTTTGGGTGTTTGCAAAACCGTTTCATCTTCAACCACACGATTAACTTCCACACCATCTTCATAACGAATGCGCGTGCGAATCATTGCCACGCCATTAATCCCCGCTTCAATAATTTCATCTTGACCAAATGGCACATTAGGCGAACTGATTTCTTCAATTGAAAAGGGAATCGATTCTAACGTGACATCAATTGATTCTTTGACTCTGATAACTTTAATCTGACCATCTGCCGGTAACGCTTTATTTTCTTCGGGGATGCTTGAATCTAAACCCTGTAACAATATCCCCGCTTGAGACAATGCCTCACCCACTGTGTTTGCTGATGATTGAATTTGAATCGTTTGTCCATTGACATGAATGGTCAATGTTTGGGCGGGAGAAAATGTAATCACAGCAGAATCAGATATCAGCGTAGAAAGAGGCGGGCTGACATTATCAAATTCAGTCAGTGTATATCCTGCTTCATACAAAAAATCGCCAACAGTCAAAGCGGATGTTTGTATCGGCTGACCATTAAGCGTAACATTCATCGTACGGCGTAATTGCATTTGAAATGAATTGCTTGCTATTGTTTCATCCAATGCAAACGGAATGCCGTTGACCAAAACACGGTCTGTTGGCTGAATAGAAATGCCCGCTTCCGAAAGAATCAACAATGGCACACGCTGATTTGATTCAATTGTGCTTATGTTTTCACCATCAATGATGGTGATTTGTGTTTGTGCATTTGGCTGGCAGGCAAATAGAAAAAGAATTAGCACAAGCGCAAACTTACGAAGTGATTTCATAAAGTTAATTATAAATGGGAATTATTTCGGTTGCTTACGCCTGAGGGAGTGTCTAAAAGGATGGGCTTTTGCATAAACTTCAAAGGCAAAAAAAGAAAAAGCCCACAAGATTAGACACTCTCCATTTTCTATCCAAGCTATGAGCCATGTTGAGCGGAATATGATGAGGCTAAGAAAAATTGTCAGTGCTGGAGCAAGTAACAATTTAGGGAAGAGGCGTGGGGATTCTAAAAGCAAGGAAAGTGCAATTGGCAAAGCAGTCAATTATGGTTTGGTCAGTGCTAAAATTAATCCAACGCCTGCCCCAACAGCGGCAACCCAAGAAAGTTTTTCAAAACGAGAAAAATGACTCAAGATAACTCCCAAAACACAATTTCAAATTTAATTGTATTTATTTCACTTGCATTGATTTTTATTTTACTCACACGCACACCTGTTGATGCCGATTTATGGTGGCATTTGCGGGCAGGGCAGGTGATGATTGAACAAAAACAAATTTTATTAACAGATGTTTTCAGTTTCACGCGCAATGGCACTGAATGGGTGAATGCCTTTTGGATTTCAGAAATTTTATTGTATTCGTTTTATGCAGTCGGCAAATATTTTGCAATTGCATTTTTTGTTGCAATAACAGGTGTGGCTACATTTTACATTATTGCACGCAGACAATTTGCAAACCCATTTGTGAATGGATTTATATTAATTCTCGCGGCTATGACCGCCGCCCCGATTTGGGGTCCACGTCCACAAATTCTCTCTTTTTTTCTCATTGCCCTTTTAGATGATTGGCTCATCAACAAACGCGCAAAATGGTTTTTGATTCTGCTGTTTGCTTTATGGGCAAACATTCATGGCGGCTGGATTTGGGGCTTTCTCTTAATCATTGCACATATGGCAGGTGAAATCATCACACAAGTCACCAATCAAGAAAAAAATTGGAATGAAGTAAAAAGTTTATTCGGCTGGTCTGCCCTTTCAGCATTCGCAATTGGATTAAATCCAAACGGTTTATCCATTTGGATTTTACCTTTTCAGCAAATCAATGTTTCGCTTCAAATTCAAGAATGGCTTTCGCCTGATTTTCATCAAATTGCTTTCCATCCATTTTTGTGGATGATTTTTTTGCTTTTGCTTTCTGCGCCATTTGCCAGTAAACAAAATTGGGGTCAAATATTTAAAGTGTTAGGTTTTGCATATCTGACTTTTTTTTCACAACGCAACATCGCCTTGTTTGCAATTGTTACTGCGCCATTATTAATAGATTGGATGAATTCTGCTCTGCAACATTTTCAACGGGATACACGCTTCACACCTCGTGGAGAATTGTCTCGTCCCCTGCGGCTTTTGATTAATTCCACGCTGATACTCGCTCTTATTGTGGTTTCACTTGGAAATATTTACCTTCTTTCACAACCCGAAAAAGTGGATTCAAATTATCCCGTCCAAGCGATTCAATGGATAAAAGAAAATCAGCCACAAGGAAATTTATTCAATTCCTACAACTGGGGCGGATATATTCTTTGGACATTGCCTGAATACCCTGTCTTTATTGATGGGCGTGCAGATATGTATGGAAACGAGATGATTAATCAATGGCAAGCAGTTGTTAGTGGAAATGAAAATGCCATTCACATTTTAGATGAATGGCAAATCAATTTGATTTTGATTGAACCGTATTGGGAAATTACAAGAATTTTAGAATCAAATGGTTGGCAAAAAGTTTTTGAAGATAATAAGGCAGTAGTGTTTATCAGATAAACATCAACTTAAGAAATCACACCTGCTTTTTTGAATGCCGTTTCGAGCATATCAATCGTAACAGGTTTGATAATCATGGCTTGTGCGCCACTTTTCATCACTTGTTGGCGGGTTTCAGGTTGGTCGTCTGATGTAATCACAATAACAGGTACTTTCATCAAACGCGGTTCACGGCGGATAAATGCCAAAACTTCTGTGCCATCTACGCCAGGCATGTTGATATCTAAACAAATAAATTGCGGAATAAAACTCGCTAATAATGACATCGCAGGGCTAGAACCATAAGCCACCTTTGCGGGTAAATCTAATAACCCCAACATTTGCTGTAAAGCATCTGCCGTTTGGCGATTGTCGTCAATAATTAAACCTTCGGTCATTCGTCCTCCAAAATAATGGTGCCCATCAGGGACACATCATAACCTTTCAAAAGTGAAATAGAATGTTGAAAACGCGAATCAGTTAACAAGTCCAAGAGAGGCGTTAAAAAATCTACAAATTGCTTCGGGATGACCAAATCATATCGCTCTTGAAAAAGCGGAATGAAATCTAAATCTAATGCTTGCGCGGCGGCGGCAATGCCCAAGCCACAATCAGCCCGACCCGATGCTACCGCAGTTGCAACGCCGAGGTGAGTATACTCGTCTTGATGATAGCCTGCAATGTACTCATGGGGGATTTTTAACTGATTCAAATGATAATCTAGCAAGGTGCGCGTGCCAGAACCTTTTTGACGATTAACAAACTGCACGCTTCTTTCTTGACTTCGACTTGCGAGGTCACCTAAACTTTTGATTCCCTTCGGGTTTCCTTTTTTAACAATCAAGCCTTGTTCACGACCAACCAACGCCACAACTTTGACTTTACTATTCGGCATGTATTGACGAATATATGAAATATTAAACTCGCCTGTTTGTGGGTCAAGCAGGTGCGAACCAGCAAGATGTGCTTCGCCTCTTCTTAATGCTACCAACCCACCTTGTGAGCCAACATTTGCCGAAGCCAGCCTACGATTTTTTTCTGCTAAAAATTGAGCCATCAAATCAAGCGTCAAATCATGTGAACCAATGCACAGAATTGTTTTTTCTATTTCAGATTTTGTGCGATACAGTTTGACATGAATCTTTTCGCCAGCATTCATGCCTTGTGTGCCACTTGGAATTAATGCGAGTCCATCCGCTTGCACAAGTGATGTGATGACTCCCGCTCCACGAGATAATGGTGCGGCTAATAATTTATCTCCCACTTTACCTAAAGCAACTCGTACAAAATCATCATCCCCTGCGGGTGAGACAATTTTTCTAGTCAATATTGCAGTTTCAATTGGTAATTCGTTTTGCCTGCGTCCAAGCCATTTTGCAAGAATCGGTTCGACGAAAATATCTACAGTTAAAGATGCGGAGACGGGATAGCCGGGAACGCCAATTATAGGGGTTATATCATTGCGAGCCGTAGGCGAAGCAATCCCTTGATTATTTGGAGATTGCTTCGTCACTTCGTTCCTCGCAATGACGCCTAGTATTACAGGATGCCCCGGACGAACTGCAACTCCATGGACTAGCAATGTTCCTAACTTTTCAACCACTTTTGCTGAAAAATCTTCTGCACCAGCGGATGAACCTGCATTTAACAAAACTAAATCATGCGTTTGGCTTGCTTCTAAAACTTTTTTGCAAATTAAATCCAAATCATCTTTGATGATGGGATAACGAGTCGCTTCGCCACCCATTTGTTTAATTTGTGATGCAAGCACAAGCGAGTTGTATTCAAGAATATCGCCTGCATTTAATTTCGAACCAATCGGAACTAACTCACTGCCTGTCGGCAAAATGGCAACTTTTGGTTTGCGAGAAACTTTTATTGTCTGATGCCCAGAAGCGGCGATGGCACCCAAATCTACTGGTCTGAGAATGTGACCTGCTGGTAAAACCAATTGTGTAGCAACAATATCTTCGCCTAATGGTCTGACGTGACTCCATGGAGTGACAGATGCGCGGATTCTAATAGACGCTGGTTTACGAATTGCATTTGTGATTTGTCCATTTTCATCTAATGATTCAACATTTTCAATTGGAATGACTGCATTCGCCCAATCAGGAAGTGGGTCGCCAGTATCAACATATTCAAATTTGGGGAATTGGGAATTGGGAATCGGGAATTGAATTGGAGTAGAAGGTTGTGCGCCAATTGTATCTTCTGCTTTGACTGCGAATCCATCCATTGCGGAGGCATGGTAATGTGGAGATGAAATCTTTGCCCAAATTGCTTCGGCAGTGACACGTCCTAAAGAATTTTCATCTAGTGGAATTTCTTCCACACTTAATACACGCCATAAATCAGCACTTTGCAATGCTTCTTGAAACTTTGCTTGTGCTAGATTTAAGGGAATATCGTGAAGATAGACAGACATGAAAACCTATTGCGTGATTCGTAATGCGTAAAGAGCATTTTACGAATTACGTATTACGAATTACGAAATTCCATCCATCGCCGCACCTAACCTTTTAACTATTTCATCCACTTCTTCTTCATTGATGGAAATAGGCGGCGAAAATGCTAATACATTTCCTAATGGACGAGTTCGTAAGCCACGTTCTTGTGCGGCTTTAAAAATTTTCATCGTCATAGCAGGGTCTGGCGTTTTGGATTCTTTATCCGTAACAATTTCTACACCGCATACTAAACCAAGTCCGCGCACATCACCGACGAAAGAAAATTCTTTCAAGGTTTGTAAACCTTCAAGCAATCGTTTACCTAACTCTTTAGCGCGTTGCGGATAATTTTCTTTCTCCATAATTTCTAAATTCTTTAATCCAACTGCACAAGACATGGCATGACCAGAATAGGTATAACCATGCATATAAGCCTCAGTGTCAGCAGCAGATTCCATAGTCTCACGAATCGTATCTGAAATTTGAATTCCGCCAAGTTGAGCATATCCGCTGGTAATCGCTTTTGCAAAAGATAAAATATCAGGCTTCACATTCCAATGTTTCAAACCAAACCATTCGCCCGTTCTTCCAAAACCTGTGATGACTTCATCGGCAATAAAAAGAATTTCGTATTGATCGCAGATTTTTCGAACAAGCGGGAAATAATCTTCGGGTGGGATGATAACGCCACCAACACCCATAACAGGTTCAGCGATGAATGCCGCGACAGTATCAGGATTTTCTCGCAGTATCGCTTCTTCCAACATTCGAGCGGCTGACTCACCTATGCTTTCATTTCCCTTCAACTGACCTTCATAACGATATGGATTTGGTGCGGGGATGTGAACGAATCCTTCAACAGCGGGACCAAACATGGTGTGATATTTTTCCAAGCCCGTTGCAAATGTGGATGCAAGTGTAACGCCATGATATGAACCCTTGCGAGCAATGACTTTATATTTGGTCGGCTTGCCCATGCGCTTCCAATAATATCTGGCAGTTTTATAGGCGGAATCATTTGCTTCAGAACCACCTGATACAAATAAAGTTGTATTCAAACCTTCATAAGCAAAGCCTGCAAGTTTTTCAGCCAATTGAATCGAAGGCAGATTTGTCATACCAGAAAAGTTGGATGTAAATGCTAAATCTTTCATTTGGTCATAAGCGACTTTGGCAAGTTCTTCTCGTCCATAGCCGACATTGACATTCCACAAACCAGCCATGCCATCTAAAATCTTTTTTCCATCTACTGTATACAACCACACACCTTCCCCACGTTCAATGACTAAGGCATTGGCATGTGTTTTGGGATGATAGACAGGGTGGAGTTGTTTTTTATCTTTTTCAAGCCAGTTGGTTGTATTCATTGTTCTCTCCTAAATATTCTTAAACGTAAAACGTGATGCGTAAAACGTAAATTACGAATTACTTTTTACGGATTACGCATTACTTCATCATTCATACTTATCCTAGCACTTCCACATCATGCGGACCAGATTCTTTTAATCCCGCCCCAGTCATGCGCATAAAAATTGCTTTTTCTTGAAATTCCTCAATTGAATGAGCACCACTATAACTCATGCCTGATTGTAAACCACCGACCAATTGAGTTAACACTTCACGCACTTTGCCACGATATGGCACTGCGGCTTCGACTCCTTCGGCGACATAATCTTCTATTTCTTCTTTTGTTAAATCATTGCCTTCGCGTTTGTTTCTTTCAATATTTGCGGTGAGTGATGCCATACCTCTTGATGCTTTATATTTATGACCTCTACGAGTCATCATCATGCCGGGGCTTTCATCTGTACCTGCCAGCATAGAACCAATCATCACACTGCTTGCGCCTGCCGCAATAGCTTTAGCAACATCACCGGGGAATCTGATTCCACCATCAGCAATAACTGGAATACCAGATTCTTTTGCAACTTTGGCAGATTCAATCACAGCAGTCAATTGCGGAACACCAGAACCTGCAACTTGGCGTGTAATACATATCGAGCCAGGTCCCACACCTACTTTGACCGCATCAACACCTGCATCTATTAATCTTTTTGTTCCATCACCTGTGGCGACGTTTCCGCCGATAATTTGTGCTTGTGGAAAATGTTTGCGGATATTTTTTATCATTTCAATTTCCAAATGTGAATCGCCATGAGCAATATCTACCACAATACAATCTGCACCTGCATTCAAAGTTGCTTCTACCCTACGCATTTCTTTATCACGCACACCGACCGCCGCACCGACTGCCAAACGTCCTTTTGAATCTTTTGTGGCAGTCGGGTATTTGATGATTTTCATAATATCTTTCAAAGTGACCAACCCTGCCACTTTGCCATCGTTATCAACCAATGGCAATTTTTCAATGCGATGCTCATGCAATAATTTTTCTGCTTCACTTAAGGATGTATCTTTTGAAGCGGAGATAACATCTTTGGTCATAATAGCAGTTACACTTTTGTTATCGTCATGTTCAAAAAGCAAATCACGAGTGGTGACGATGCCTACCAATTTTTCTTTTTTATCAACGATTAAAATTCCACCTGTTTCTGTTTCTTCGACAATACGCTTCACATCTGCTATTGAATTGGTATCTGTCAATGTAATTGGTTTATCCACAACGAATGATTCGGCTTTTTTTACTTTTTCAATTTGGCGGGCTTGTTCGGCAATGGTCATAAAACGATGAATAATGCCAATGCCACCTTCACGTGCCATGGCAATTGCCATTTCACTTTCGGTGACCACATCCATGTTAGCGGACACAATTGGTGCATTCAAAAAAATTTTCTTGGTCAGTGGGCTTTTGGTGGAAAGCACACGCCGCGAATCAATTTCTGAATATTGAGGCACGAGCAACACGTCATCATACGTCAGGGCGGTTTCTTGTAAAATTTTCATTTCATTTCTCCAATTTTCAAACGCCCGAATTATAATGCTTGATGATGAATCTGATGCCTGATGAAAGAGAATCAAGTTTCAGGTCAGGTTTGAAGCGTATTTCGGTGGTCGAGTAATTCCGAGCAAAGCGAGGAATGTATCGAGACCACACGTTATTGAAAATCAAATATTTTTATAAACTTGTTGATTTCGATACGCGCTTCGCGCTACTCAATCAACGAGTGTGGAGAAAATTATGACAGTAACAGCAGTGATTGGTTCGCAATGGGGTGATGAGGGGAAGGGAAAAGTTGTTGATTATTTAGCAGAGCAATCTGATTATGTGGCGCGCTTCAATGGTGGCAATAATGCCGGGCATACGGTGATGAATGAATTTGGGACGTTTAAGATTCATTTGGTGCCATCGGGAATTTTTGCAAAAAATACAATCGGATTAATTGGTGGCGGCGTGGTGATTGACCCGCAAGTGTTGATTGATGAAATTGAAATGTTGAATAAAGCAGGTGTGGGTGTGGATGGACGTTTGTTTATTTCACCACGTTCACATATCATTATGCCGTATCACAAAATTTTGGACGGCTTGTATGAAGAAGCCAAAGGTGCAGGTGCAACGGGAACCACCCGCCGTGGCATTGGACCTGTGTTTGCAGATAAAGTCAGTTACAACGGAATCCGTTGGAGTGATTTTGCGAGTGATGCATTTGAAAAAAGATTAAGCGTGCAAGTGGAATTGAAAAATAAAATCATTGTTGCGTTAGGTGGTGAAGAATTAAAGTATTCGCAAATTCGTGAGACGTATCGTGAGTATTATGTCAAGATAAAACCATATATCAAAGAATTATTTTCTGTGGTGCAAGACGGTTTGAAAACAAATAAAAACTTTTTGCTTGAACAAGCCATGGGCACATTCTTAGATACAGATTGGGGAACGTATCCATTTGTGACTGCATCCACAACGATTCCATCTGCCGCTTCGGCTGGGCTTGGCATTCCGCCAAAATATATCAACAATGTAATTGGTGTGACCAAAGCATACACAACGCGTGTTGGTGCTGGACCTTTGCCAACTGAAATCACGGATACAAAAAGTGCCGTCTATGAACAATTTGGTGAAGTAGCGGCGACCACAGGACGAATCAGACGAGTCGGTTGGTTGGATTTGGAAATTGTAAGAACTGCCGTTGAGTTAAGTGGCACAACCGAATTATGTTTAACAAAATTAGATGTGCTTAGTGACTTGGAAGAACTTCAAGTGTGTACTCATTATGAATTAAGTTGTGACCGTGTTCGTTATGCGGAATTAGATTCTTATAGCATGGAGCAAATTCAACCTGTATACAAAACAGTCGCGGGTTGGAAGGAAGATATTAGCAAAGCAAAATCGTTTGACGAGTTACCTGTCAATGCACAAAATTATGTACGGATGATTGAAGAAGCGGCGGGGATTCCAGTTAGGTGGATTGGGGTGGGTCCAGAACGGGAATCTACGATACGGAGGTAATTGGTAAATAGTAATCAGTGTTCAGCTATCAATATTCAGTTGTCAGAAGGAGAAATGAAATGTCCGAAATCAAATATGAAATTATCAAAACGATTGGAGTGTTATCTAAATCCGCAAGTGGTTGGATGAAAGAAGTTAACTTAATCAGTTGGAATGACCGCGAACCAAAATATGACATCCGTGATTGGTCAGCAGACCATAGCAAAATGGGCAAAGGTGTCACATTGTCTAAAGAAGAATTGTCCGCATTGAAAGACTTGTTAAATAAATTTGAAAGTTAATTCTCACCTCATACAGTGCGTCGCGCTTCTTAAAATGGATGTATCTCTCAAAGCAAACTAATCTGCTCTCAAAATTCACTTTACCATAAAAGCGCGACGCACCCATACATAACATTAATTCAGTAACAAGTTATAATCAAGAAAAAAATTTTCGGAGGCACATCATGGACTTAATGCAAGTTGTTTTATGGATATTTTTCGGTGGCATTGCAGGTTGGATTGCTAGCATCATCATGGGTAGAAATAAACAAATCAATGGCATTGCCAACGTAATTTACGGTATCGTGGGTGCTTTTATTGGCGGCGCGATTATGAATTACTTTGGCTATCAAGGCGTCACTGGTATTGATTTTTGGAGTCTACTTGTAGCGGTGATTGGAGCCGCTGTATTGATATTTGTCGTCAGCCTGCTTACTGGTAAGTAAATTACAAAAAATCCCCATCATTAGATGGGGATTTTTTTAGTTATGCACAATTGGTGCCTGCTGAAGCCATTGACTATCTGTCAATTGTTGCAACATAAAACTTGCCACATCGGCGCGGGTAATTTTCATACTCGGCGATGGATTTCCAAAAAACGCTTTTACATTTCCAGTGGGCGCATCGTTAGTCAAACGCGGCACACGCACAGCAACCCAATCTAACTGGCTGGCTTCCAAAGCTTTGATTTGATTTTCACGGTCTATAAAAACATCTTTCAAGAAAAACCGAATTAAAGAATCAACAAAGTTTTTTCCGCGCTTATCTTGCGGCACGGCAATCCCTGCCACCGAAACAACCACTAATTTTTTTACAGCATGTTTTTGCATGGCAGTTACAATATTTTTTGTACTCTCCGCCGCCATCACCGCTGGCTTGCCTTTTGGTCCCAACGTACTCAACACGGCATCTTTTCCTTTTATAGCATCATCCGCTTGTTGTGCGTTCAAGGCGTCGCCAGTTATCACATTTAATTTTTCATTTGTAACGCCAAGTTTATTTGCATCACGCACAAACGCTGTCACCTCATGCCCTACTTGCAAGGCTTGCATCACAATTTGCTTTCCCGTTTCAGAAGTTGCTCCAAAAACAATAATTTTCATACTTGCTCCTTTTCAATTTTTTGTAAAATTTGTGTTATCACTTCGGGTGGTTGCGCGCCGCTAAACGCATATTTTTGATTAATGATAAAAAACGGCACGCCACTGATTCCCATTTGATAGGCTTCATTCACCTCCACCTGCACTTTAGATTTAACCTCCGCTTCTTGCATTCTGACTGGTAAGTTGGTTATTTCAACCTCATGCTTTTTTGCAATCTGCAACAGGGTTTCGATATCGCCGATATCTTGCCCATGTTCAAAATAGGCGGAGTACAAATCGTCTAAAACAGAATCAACTAGATGGTCAGGGAGAAGCGCAAGCAGACAATGCGCCAACAGCGTATTTGGTGCTTTGGTAATCTCTTCAAAATTAAATTTGAGACCAACTCGCTCACCCATACGACGCGGCGCATCAAAAAAATGTTCAAGCGGAATCCGCCCGCCACCTTTTCGATTCATCTTTTCACGAAAATCCACTCCTTCAGGCGGAATGGTTGGGTCTAAGAAAAATGGTTTGTATTCAACCGTAATAGGTTCACCTTGCCAAGTTTGCAACGACCGTTGCAAATGCCGCTTGCCAATGCGGCAGAATGGTCAAACAATATCGTGATAAACAGTAATGTGCATAATATCCTTTTATGATAATAATTTTTTAATTTGCTTTGCTACCAAACGCAAAGCATCGGCATTGTGATTGGTGCGACTCAAAATAATGCCACCTTCAATGGAAGCGACAATAAATGTAGCCAGTTCATCTGCAACTGATTTTGAAAATTCACTATCTAATAACTTATCTTTGAATGTCGTATGCAACATCAAGTATGCTTCTCGACATGCCAAATTGATTCTTTTAGATTTTGTTGCCGTTTCCATTGCTACAGCCGTTAAAGGACTGCCCGCCACAAATTTAGAAAGTTCCACTTGTTCAGCAATCTTCAAAACAAGTTCAGAGATGGCTTTGGGCGCACTGGTGCTTTGGGCTAACTCGACACGGATTCTCTCCGCCGTTTCATTGCCTGATTGAATCACCGCTTCCGCTACAATTTGTTCTTTGCCTTCAGGGAAATAGTGATACAAAGAACCTTTTGGCGAACCGCTTTCTTTCACAATTTCGTTCAAGCCTGTGCCGTGATAGCCTTGCTTATCTAACAAGGTGCAAGTCGTTTGTAATATCTGTTGGCGGGCAGTGGACATAGAAATTTATCCTCTTTTCAAAATCGAACAATGATGGTATTATAACGACTGGTCTATATAAAGTCAAGGAGAAGAAAAGATATGTCTGCCCCTATTTTGGTGATTGGTGCGCTTGGAAATGTAGGTGAAGAAGTGGTAATGGAATTGTTGGCAAAGGGCAAACCAGTCCGCGCGGCAGATATTGACATTGAAAAAATCAAAGAAAAATTTGGCACAGATGTAGAAGCCGTATTCTTTGATTTTACAAACCCTAAGACATACCCACCAACATTTCGGGGAATTGAAAAAATGTTTCTGATGCGACCGCCACATCTGGCAAACATTAAGCGCGATATGTTGCCTGCTATACAAGCCGCGAGAGAAGCAGGCATACAGCAAGTTGTTTTCTTATCTTTAATAGGGATTGAAAAAGCAAAATTTGTACCTCATTACAAAGTGGAACAAGCTTTACAAGAATTAAATTTTGAAACTTCATTTTTGCGTTGCAGTTTTTTCATGCAAAACTTAAACACCACACATCGCAAAGAAATACAAGAACGGAATGAAATTTTTGTACCCGTCGGAAATGCCAAAACCAGTTTTGTGGACGTGCGCGATATTGGCGCAGTTGCCGCAACCGTCCTAGAAAACGAAAGTTTGCTCAACAAACATTATGATTTAACAGGAAGTGAAGCATTAGATTACTGGCAAGTTGCTAAAATTTTTAGTAGGGCGTTAAACAGGGAAATTGCATACCGCAACCCTAACCCGATATATTTCTTTTTTGAGTCAATACGGCGTGGCGCAAAATTTGGCTTTGCATTGGTCACAACAGGTTTATACACCTCTACCCGCTTCGGTATGGCGGATGCAGTGACAGATGAAGTAGAAAAAATAATCGGCAGAAAACCAATTTCTTTTGAGCAATACATTCAAGAATATAAAGCGTATTGGTTGAACTAATTACTTATTACGAATTACTTTTCCCGTCACTTCGCCAAAACCAATTCGATACCCATCTCCCTGACAATAGCCTTTCATAATCACAGTATCGCCATCGTCCAAAAATTTTCTCTCCTCACCATTCGATAATTGAATTGGTTTTTCACCACGCCAGGTTAATTCAAGCATAGAGCCATATCCATTTTCATAAGGAGCACTGATGGTACCTGTGCCACACAAGTCACCGACTTGCATATTACATCCAGTAATGGTGTGATGTGCCAACATTTGCTCAATACTCCAATATAAATATTTCATGTTTGAGTTTGAAATTAATTGTGGCTCGTTCATCTTTTCGCTTTGCAAAAAAACTTCAAGATGAATATCAATTCCAGTAGCAGAATCAAGACGAAGATAAGGAAGAGGCGTTGGGTCTTGTTTCGGAGTCGGTACACGAAATGAATCTAAAGCATCCATCGTCACCACCCACGGCGAAATTGAAGTGGCAAAATTCTTCGCAAGGAAAGGTCCAAGTGGCACATACTCCCACGCTTGAATATCGCGGGCACTCCAATCGTTCAGCAAAACCATGCCAAAAATATGTTCGTGTGCATTTTCAATATTGATTGGCTCACCTAAAGCATTTTCTTTGCCAACAAAAAAACCCATCTCCAATTCAAAATCCAATTGCCTGCTTGCTATAAATTCTGGTGGAGAATCTTTTACGGCAACTTGCCCACGCGGACGAATCACATTGGTATTCGATAAAACAACCGAACTGGCGCGACCATGATAACCCACAGGCAAATGCAACCAATTGGGCATGAGCGCATTTTCTTTTCCGCGAAACATGGTGCCAACATTGGTGGCATGTTCACGCGACGCATAAAAATCTGTGTAATCACCGATGTTCACTGGAAGATGCAATTTTACATCTTTGATTAAATGTACCGCTTTGTTTCGACTAGGCTCAACACGAGCTTTTTTAATTTTTGAATTGTTACTGCTTAATAAATCAGTCAATCGCTGACGAATCTCCCGCCAAACAATTTTCCCCGCAGACATAAATTTATTTAACGAAGGTTCATTGAATAAATGATATTGTTTGCTAAATAAATTTTCTTCATCCAACATTGCCAAGTCAATTACAAAATCTCCAAGCCGTGTACACACTCGCGGACTTGGATTTTCTTTCGTCGAAAAAATTCCATACGGCAAGTTTTGAATTGGGAAATCAGAATCGGGTGCTACTTCAATGAATGATGTCATTTCTTCCTTTTAGCCACAGACTGCTAAACGTGCAGAGACCTCTGAGATTTTTTGAGAGATTTTTCTTTCATCTTTCTTCTTTCCTCCCATTATAATCTCAACACTTGGAGTAATTATGACCATAACACTAAAAGATATCCACGAAGCTGCAAAACGAATCAAACCTTATATTCATCGCACACCAGTTTTGACCAACGAAAGTTTGAATCAAAAAGTCAGTGCAAATGTATTTATGAAATGTGAAAATTTCCAAAAAGTTGGGGCTTTCAAATTTCGTGGCGCATCAAATGCCGTTTGGTCATTGACTGATGAAGAAGCCAAACGTGGAGTCTGCACACATTCATCGGGTAATCATGCTCAAGCATTGGCACTCGCCGCAAAAATGCGCGAGATTCCTGTTTATATCGTCATGCCCAATAATGCTCCTGATGTAAAGAAAAATGCTGTGGCTGGGTATGGAGGTCAAATCACATTTTGTGAACCAACTTTGGAAGCAAGAGAGAGTAATTTAGAAAGAATCAAAAATGAAACTGGAGCAAACCTTGTTCATCCATACAATGATGAAAGAGTCATTGCTGGTCAGGGCACAGCGACTTTAGAATTGCTTGAAGAAATTCCAGATTTAGATGTCATCATTGCTCCTGTTGGTGGTGGTGGATTAATCAGTGGCACATCTATTGCCGCCACAGAAACGAAAAAAGGAATTCGAGTCATTGCCGCAGAGCCTGAAATGGCGGATGATGCGTTTCGTTCTATGCAAGCGGGGAAAATATTTCCATCTGAAAATCCAAAAACAATTGCAGATGGATTATTAACTTCACTTGGAACTTTAACTTTTCCTATTATTCAACAAAGAGTTGAACAAGTGGTGACTGTAAGTGAAACCGCAATGATTGAGTCAATGAAATTTATTTGGGAACGAGCCAAGATTATTATTGAGCCATCCGCTGCGACAGTAATTGCAGTTTTATGGGAAAAGAAAATTGATTTAACAAATTTAAATGTTGGTGTTATTTTGAGTGGTGGAAATGTAGATTTAGGAAAATCGTATTGGTGAAAATGTAAGGGCGGGGTTTTCCCGCCCAAATCGGGCGAGATGACCTCGCCCCTACATATCATTATCCTTTTATATATTGCTCCAATTGCTCAATCAAAGACCTTTGATAATCTACCACTTCTTTCAAAACATCGCGCACGGAAATTAATCCCATCAATTTATCGCCATCATAAACAGGTAAATGGCGAATATTATTTTCAATCATCAGATTCATACATTCTTCTAAATCTTGACTGGCTTCCACGCCAATAACTTTTACTGTCATAATTTCGCTGACTTTTGTAGTCGTTGCAGTTTTCCCCGCTAAATCTACTTTTCTTACACAATCTCGTTCAGAGACAATTCCCTCTACTATATTTCCATTCATCACCAACACTGCACCCGTGTTATGTTTTGCCATCACTTCTAATGCATCATAAACCGTCTCATCTGGTCTGACAGAATAAACTTCACTGCCTTTTCTCCGAAGCATATCGCGCACTGTAGACATGGCTCATCTCCTTGATTGAATGGGTCAATTGTTGGTTAAAGTATAGCAAGAAATGAGAGAATGACAAGTAACAAAATTTACAAATAATCTAATTCTTTGCCGCGAATTTCGCGAATGCACGCGGATTTTTTGATCCCATTAGCGAAAATCCGTGTAATTCGTGGCTAAAGTTTTTTTATTAACAAAAAAGACTCCCTCGGGTTGGGAGTCTACTCTCTATGATGTGTCGGAGCGGAGAGATTTGAACTCTCGACCTCGCGGACCCGAACCGCGCACTCTACCGGGCTGAGCCACGCTCCGAAACAAAGCGTGCGGATTATACCAATATTTTGGCAACATGTCTTTGCGAGCCACGCTCTTGTTCTTTGTGGCGAAGCAATCTCATAATTAAGTTGGGGATTGCTTCGCTTATGGTCTCGATACGCTTCGCTACTCGACCAACGCTCGCAATGACATAAATTCTTTTACGGATTCAAAATCACTTCCACCGTATAAACATAAATATACTTTCCATACTCAGGGTCACTAACAGACCATAAAGGATTCTCTTGCCGAAATGTTAATCGGGCTGGCGTAGGTTCACTCACAGTGTAGGGTAAAGTGGTTGCAAAAGGTTGTGTATCAATTCCATTCATGTTAATGATGCGCGATGAAATCGGTCTGCTATCTTGCCCAATTAACTCAATCACAAACGGTGTTTCATTAAAGGGCCAAATTCGTCCACTTAAATTTACTTGACCCGCATAAAAATTTGTCTTCTCCTTTAATCCATCTACCGAAACACGTTCATAAATCATATTGCCCGGCGGGTTAGTTGTCGTCGTCCCTACTGAATACAACAAAACTGGCATGGTATTCACAACTTGAATGCGGTCAAAATCATCTTTACTGCTGATGCGAATATAACCCGTTTCACTCACCGCCCGAATCTCAAACGAAATTTCAAAACGCTGAAACACCCCACGCGGATTTCTGGTTAACCTTTCTAAAACACGTTGCAACACCCGCCCATTTTCACCTAGCAAATCTACTTGAATTAAATCACTTTCACCCGAAGCAACATACGCTTGGACGTTAAAAGGAGATACCAAACTTGATAACGGACCTGGAGATATAAATTGCACTTGAGCAAACTGCGTAAACCCCGCCGCAAACGTAGGGGTCGGGCTGGGTGCTATTTCCTCAACTAAGGCTGTCGGGGATATAGTTTCCGTCGGTGTGACGGATGGAGTCATAGCCGCGGCAGTTGCAAACATAGATTGACTCGTCAGCGCAACGGCTGTTGGAAGATAATCAGGTGGTAAGGGTGTAGGCTGAGAGTCTGTTGACTGTGTGCAACCAAGCAGAAACGTCAGTAAAGAGGCGAACAATAAAATTTTATTTTTCATATTTACAAATAAAAATCGTCCCGCAGGTTTTATAAAGTCAAACAAATCTAACACCAAACCTGCGGGACGTTTATGTATGGTCAATTACAAATCATAAATATCAGAATATTTTTTCGTCAAATAACGAACATACGCGGCGGAATCAATTTTGGAGCCAGTAATCTTTTGAACAATATCTTGCGGGTCATACTTGTGACCATATTGATGAATGTTGACGCGCAACCACTCGCGCAATTTTTCAAACTTGCCTTTGCGAATTTGGTCGTCTAAATTCTTAATATCTTTTTTGATTTTTTCCCACAACTGCGCCGAGACGATATTACCAAGCGCGTAGGTTGAAAAATAACCAATGGAACCATACGACCAATGAATATCTTGCAAAACACCTTGCGCATCATTGGGCGGCGTAATGCCAAGATACTCTTTGAATTTTGTGTTCCAAATTTCAGGCAAATCTTTAATGCGAATGCTTCCATCCACCATGCCGATTTCAATTTCAAGGCGAAGCATGATGTGTAAATTGTATGTGGCTTCATCCGCATTGACGCGAATCAAGGAAGGTTGCACTTTGTTGATGGCTTTATAAAATTGTTTAAGCTTTACGCCGTCTAATTGTTTTGGAAAAGTTTTCTTTAATTCAGGATAAAAATGTTCCCAAAACGGAAGTGAACGCCCGACCAGATTTTCCCACATGCGCGATTGTGATTCGTGTATCGCAAGTGATGTCCCGCTTTCAAGTGAAGTTCTTTCATAAGCGGGGTTCACGCCTAATTCGTATAAAGCATGTCCGCATTCGTGCATGGCACTGAATAAGGTCGCCATCGGATTTTTTTCTTCATAACGATTTGTGATACGCACATCATTGACACTAAATGTCGTTTCAAATGGATGTGGGGCTTTATCTTGTCGTCCGCGATTAAAGTCGTAACCAAATTTGGCGATAATCTTTTCGCTAAACTTCCATAGTTTTTCTTCGTTATATTTTTTGTGCAAAAATTTATCTTTCACTTGTTTGGCTTCACTGATGGCTTTAATCAATTCCACTTGCTTCGGTCGTAAGTTGCCAAAAATTTCTTGCACTTCCGAGGTCTTCATGCCGGGTTCGTAATCATCCAACAAAACATCATACGGATGGTCGGCTGGCGGAAAGAATGAAATATATTTTTTCACCAACTCAACATTTTTTTCTAAAAATGGTAAAAAGATTTTGAAGTCCGATTTACTTTTTGCTTCTACCCACGCTTCAAACGCTTTCGACGCCGCTACTGCTTGTTCTGCAATAAAAGAAGATGGCACACGTTTGGCTTTGTCATAATTTCGTGCAGTAACACGAATCATTGCGCCATCATCAGTTTCAGAGTCTTTATATTCTGTTTGCAACTCTTCCAACAATTTACCCACTTCATCCGCTGTAAATTTTTCTTGTGCAATTTTTCCGAGTGTGGCAAGTTGTTGCCCACGCGCCTCACCACCCATCGGCGGCATGTTCACTTGTTGGTCCCAACCCAACACACTGGATGCACGTCCTAAGTCAGATACTTCACCGATAATTTCTTTCAAACGATTTAATTTTTCAGACATGGAATTTTCTCCTTATAGATTCTTTTCCGCTTCGCTTACTTCGGGGATGAATGATTCTGTTTTTTGAGGCATTATCTCAGCCCATTATATTCTAAAAAAATATAGCAACGTTAACGTTGCCATATTTTTGATTTACGGGCATTTATGACTCACACCCAAACCATTGACCGTGATGTATGCAGTTTCACCTTCTTGCATATCTACGGTTTGGATTAGAGGTTCATCTGGCAGGGTGACGTCATAAATAGAATACACACCAGAATCAACGCGCACCTCATTAAGATATTGTGCATTGGTAAATAAATTTTCTAAATAATATTCACCGGGCATAATCAATAAGATATGCTCGGTGCAGTTTTTGATGTAGGCTGGTTGTGGATAATCGGTAAATGTAAAATTTGGCAAAGATTTCAAATCACCTGTGATTTCGGAAAAATTTGTCATCACCGAAACCCAGCCTGTGAGTTCTGAATTAGGGATATTAATCTGCACCCAGTTTGATAGCACATCTTGTGCAATCACTTGTGCACTTTCACCTTTTTTCAAAACGCCGATGCGATTGTATGCCATGTCTGGTCCGCGGCGGATGTAGAGGTTGCCACCTACTGCTGTAATCGTGACACTTGGTTGAGGTGTAGGAATCTGTGTAGATGTAGAAGCAACTATCACCGTAGGCGACGCGTTGAGTTCATCGAAACGAAGAGGTGTGGAAGTGCTGACCGCAGACGGCTGACGGCTAGGAGTCATGGTCTCCTGTGCACGGTCTACGGTCAATGGTTGTGGTGCACATCCAATTAAAAATAACAAGAGAAGGATGCTTATAGATTGCTTCGCCATCTTGGTCTCGATACGCCACGTTGTGGCTACTCGACCAGCGATGGCTCGCAATGACGAAAAACTTTTATTCATAACGAAGTGCTTCGACGGGTTCGAGATTGGCGGCGCGGCTAGCAGGATAAATGCCGAAGAATAAACCAATGATGGCTGAAAAACTTGTGGAGAGAATAATTGAATCAGCCCCAACGACTGGGACAAAGTTTGTGCCAGAAGCAATCGCCACTTGACCAACGATATAAGCAATCAGCCAGCCGAACATAATACCGATAATGCCACCGATAAAACTAAGCAATGATGATTCGGTTAAGAATTGAAGCAGAATATCTTTTTTACGTGCGCCAAGTGCTTTTCTTAAACCAATCTCGCGCGTTCTTTCAGTGACGGAAACCAGCATAATATTCATAATGCCAATGCCACCCACTAGCAGTGAGATACCAGCAATACCACCAAGGAAAATGGTTAATACACCTGTGATGGATTCAAAAATGCTGAGGAAATCGGCTTGGGTGAAAATGGTGAAGTCGTCAAACCCGACTGGTGTGCGGTGGCGTTGACGAATGATATTGGCAATTTCTTCTTGGGCTTGTGGCACGGCTTCGGCAGAAACTGCTTGCACATAAATCACATCTACTTCATCACGCGCGCCGCGTTTGATTAAGCGTGATTGTGCGGTTGTAAATGGAATATATGAACTATTATCTTCACTACCAAAAGCACCACCACCTCTAGCCACCAACACACCAATCACACGAAATGGTTGACCTTCAATCCGAATCGTTTCACCGACGATACCATCGGCGCGACCAAATAATGAAATGGCGGCTTCGGGTCCAAGCACTACGACAGACATTCTGCCTAAGATATGTTCTTGATTAATAAATTCGCCCTCAGCCATTTGTAAATTGCGTACAGAAAAATATTCAGGTGTTGCGCCAGTAAGTGTGGCGGTTGTGTTTTCGCCAGCAAATGTTAATAAAGCATTGCCTTCTAAAGTTGGGGCGACAATTTCAATAGATGGCGCGGCAAATGGGTCTGCAAGCGCATTTGCATCAGATAATGTCAGCGGCTTGATATTATTTCCGCTTCTGCCACTGCCCGGTCCGCCGGGACCTTGTTGACTTTCCGGTGCCCCACTGAATACAAATAATAAATTTGTTCCAATACTTGAAATTGAACCAGTGATAGAGGCTTGCGCGCCGTTACCAACTGCTAACATAGCAATCACTGCGGCAACACCAATCACAATGCCTAATACGGTTAAGCCTGAACGCATTTTATTGCCGTTCAAACTTTCTAAGGCTTCTAATAAGGCTTGAGTAAAAGTCATTTCTTCCTGCCTGTAGTTACATCATAATCAGGGTCTAACTCACCATCACGCAAACGAATGACGCGCTGGGTTTGTTCTGCCACGTTGGCATCATGCGTCACGATGATTAAAGTTGTGCCACGTTCTTTGTTGAGATTTAACAACAAAGACATAATCTCTTTGCCGACTTTAGAATCTAAATTGCCTGTCGGCTCATCTGCCATGATGATGGCAGGGTCATTGACCAATGAGCGCGCAATGGCAACGCGTTGTTGTTGACCACCAGATAATTCATACGGGCGATGATTCATTCTGTCTTTGAGACCCACTGCCTCTAATGCGGCTTGCGCTTTGGCGCGTCTTCCTTCGGTGATGCCTGCGTAGCGGAGCGGAAGCTCTACATTACCTAGGGCAGTAAGACGTGAAAGCAAGTTGAAACTTTGAAACACAAATCCGATTTTACGATTACGCACGCTGGCGAGTTGGTCATCATTCATCTCTGCCACAGATTCGCCATCTAAGATATATTCACCAGAAGTGGGTCTATCTAAACAGCCGAGTGTATTCATCATGGTAGATTTACCCGAACCAGAAGGACCCATGATAGAAACAATTTCACCGCGTTTGATGTTAAAGGAAACACCACGCAAAGCGTTGACTTCGATTTCACCCATCGTATAGGTTTTGACTAAATCTTTGGCTTGCACCACCCAATCGGTCATGTTAACCTCCGCCGAACGGACCGCCAAATTGGGCTGGTGGATTCAAGATAATCAAATCGCCTTCGTTAATATCTCCGCTGGCAAGTTGAGAAAATGTGTCGGATGAAGCACCAAGCGTCACCGTGATAGGAAGCGGTTGGTTATCTCTGAGAACGTACACAACACGTTGACCATCAATGAGTCGCACAGCGCGATTCGGAATCAAGATCACATCTTGCACTTCTTCAACAACAATGTTGACGGCGGTTGTCATACCAGGTTTGACGAGTTCATCTGCATCGGTTAATTCCACAGTGACTGTAAAACTGACAACGCCTTGTACGGTTTCGCCTGCCTGACCGACTTGCACAACAACGCCTTCATAATTTTTATCAAGAATAGCATCGAATGTTAGTGTAGCCTTTTGACCAACCACGACGTTATTAATATCAACTTCTGAAACTTGCACATCTACCAATAAACTGGAAAGGTCGTCAATCCGAAAGCCTGCTGTACCAACCGTTACTTGGTCACCTTCCATTAAACTGGCTTGTGTAATGGTGCCATCGAATGGCGCGGTTAAGTAGGCTTGATTGAGTGTGGCTTGGGCGGCTTCGACGCGTGCCTTTGCGGCGGCAACCTCGGCAGAATCTTCACCTTGTAATAAACGTTCGTATTCACGGCGGGCATCATTTAATCTTGATTCCGCCAATGCCAAATCTCTATCGGCTTGGGCAATGGTTTCTTCACTGGCATAGCCTCTGTATTCTTTTAACTTTAAATTACCGAACTGGTCTTGCACATATTCTTTGATGTCAATTTTGCCATTCAATTCGATGCGCCAGTTATAGGCTTTTTGATACGCTTCTTCGGCATCCTCTACGGCTTGTTCGGCTTCGAGCAATGCAGTATTTGAGTTGAGCAGATTATCTAAATCCTTTTGCGCGCTGACCAAATCGGCTTCTGCCAAGATAACACTTTGATTCAAAGAAGTTTTGCTCAAGTTTGCCAAGATGGTGTCTTTTGTAACCACATCACCAATTTCGGCGTTGACCGACTCAACAATACCTGTGGTTTGCCACACTAAACTTGCGCTTTGTTTGGCACGCACTGTACCCGTTGCGCCAACAAAGGCTTGTAAATTGCCACGCTCTACTGCGCTGGTTTGGTAAAGAGGTTCTTCTGTGCTATTTAGGCTAGAAATGACCACGCACAATAAAATCACCGCTACTACGCCAATGATTATCCACGTGCGCCGAGAAAACCTTGCAAAAAATTGTTTCATTGATTTATAGTCCTCCAGAGGATACGTTTCGTTAGACCCTAAAGGTCTTGAAGACCTTTAGGTTTTTTGTTACAACACAATTCTGCCAGATATACGTGGAGAAATTGTGGAAGTTTCAGAGGTGAGGTAAACAGGTAAATAGGTAGGCAAGTAAAAAAAACAGCCTGTATTCTAATTCAGTTAATGAAAGTTAGTTTGTTTATCCAGCGGAATTAACGAAGGGTTAATAATGTTACAGACAAAGGTGCATCCTCGGCATCAACAAATTTTTTTATAGTTGTCAGACAAGAAGATTAAAAAATGTCTTGACAATATTAGAAATAATCATAAAATTCCTAATGATTGAGAATTCGAATAGCCTTGGAGTAAGTTTAAAAGATATCGATTTACTCTCTACAATTATGCAATAAAAACATTTCTACCTATTGCATAGAAGTATTATTGTGGTGGATTTAATCATAAACCCAAATCCACATTAATCAAACAAAGTAGGGTGTAAGAAAAACAATTAACTAGTAATAACAGTATAACCTCATACCACATCATCATATCTCGGAGGGTCATATGTCAACTGTAAAAGCGTATGTAGAGAAAATTGTTTGTATCTTTTTAATCATAACTGTGCTATTAAGTCCATTGGCGTCTGTCACTGAAGCCAGTGCACTAGATAACGATTCTGAAAAAACAACACAAGAAGATATAAGTGCTAGATTAACAATTGGAGATACTACACTTCCATCCCGTAATGGTAATGTGCCTATTTTAGATGAAGAGATTGCAAAGCAAGCACAGCAAACTACAGATGAAAACCCCTTACTGATAAATATTTCAGCAGAGCCTGCGATTTATAAACCTGGAAAACCTGTCATTATCAAGTGGGAATTAGAGAATATAGAAGCCAATCACCTAAAAAATTCTGCAATAGAAATTATTGCTCGCCCACCTGATGGTGTGTTGCCTAAAAATAAAAAAGATGTGCCAGAAACCGATGGTTCATTGGTGATTCCTGTTGTAGCAACACAAGGCACGGTGGTGTGGGAAGTATTAGATTATGCACAGTTTCCATTAGTCTTTACGTATGAAGTAAGAAAAGGCGAAGAGATTCTTGCCACCAATGAAATCTATATTGACCTTCCACTGGCAAGCACAGACACCACGAAACTCTCAAAAGTAAATAGCCGAGATGGGAAAGTAAAAGTGAGTGTGCCAGGCAATGCCAACAGAAATCCGCTTTTGATGGATATTCGCTATCCTTCTCCACATGCTTTGAATGCTTATTCGCTCTCATGGAATCCTGTAGAAATCATTGCTGTAGATAGCCAAACCCAGAAAAATGTGACACAGTTTAATCAGCCTATTACGATTCAAATTCAATATGACGAAAACAATATTTTTGGTGCAGACGAAAAATCGCTCTCTATTTTTTACTATGACCCTGTTTTGGTAGATTGGTTTCCATTGGAAACGACAGTAGATACTGCCACAAATACCTTAACGGCTCAAAGCGACCACTTAACGGTGTTCGATTACAAAGCCAACAACTGGCAAAGTTACATGGTGCCGAGCGTGGATGCCTTCAAGACCTCAGATTTTACAGGTGCTGGAACTTACCAAATTAACTTGTGGACACCACCAGCCCCAGGTGGGTTGCAACCTTCGGTTGTATTAAGTTACAACAGCCAAGTGGTAGATGAATCAACAACTTTAACACAAGCCTCATGGGTAGGCATGGGCTGGGATTTGGATACGGGACTCGTCACTCGCAATTTACATGGCACAGACTCAGATTGGAGCGATGATACTTTTAATATTTCGGTAGCAGGTATGAGTGGGCTACTCTTACCAATCAGTAAAACGGGCGATATCACCCAATACAATACGGCCGATAATGCCTTTATGAAAGTAGAAAGTAATGATGCGACCTATCGCTTTACAGCATGGACAAAAGATGGTACGAAGTACGAATTTGCAGACACGACCGATAACAACTATAACCAAGCCTGTGCTACCAGCAATAATCATACCTGGCGTTGGGGGTTGACCAGTGTAACCGATGTGCATGGCAATACCATAAACTATACTTATCAGGCAGAAACCAAACCAGGCTGTGCGAATGAAATTGCTGTTTACCCTACCTTTATTACTTATGGAAATGGAAAATATCGGATTCGGTTTGTGCGTGAAGCAAGAACCGACTACCAAACTTCATGGACAACCACGAGCGCACGCGCCTTATATGGTACATCGCGCCTGAAAGAAGTTTATATTGAACATAACACAGGCTCATGGGTAACCATCAAGCGTTATGTACTTTCCTATGCTCCCAACAATACCACCAATATTTATCCTAACTTTACCTTTAGCGCGGGCGGAAAAAGCCTTACTTTAGTTGGTGTACAAGAATTTGATAGTTCTGGCAATGCTTTACCAGCCGTCACATTTACCTATGCTGATGGTATGCACCTAACGCAAGTGAACAATGGGCAAGGAGGCGCAGTTGCCATAAACTATCAAGCCTGGGCATATCGAGATGACGTCAATTTAGACATACGTTCTTTCAAAACTGTATTTCAGACAACCCCTAACCCGTATGGTTGTTATGATGTTGCAAGCGGGGTATTGCCAAGCGGTTGGATATATGGCGGCGGCATAGCCTCTTGCGATGGTACAAAATACTTACGGCTAGGAAAAAGTAGTGAAATTGGCGTTGTGAGACTGGTGATTCCAGAAGCCTTGATTAAACCTTCCAATGAATACCGCTTTGCAGTCAATGCCAGAAGAATTACAGCGGGTTGTTTAACAACTGCCCAAGCCTTACAGTATGGTTTTAATGGTGGCGCCATTGCTACTGCGATTGTATGTGACACTACCACCACAGATCAAGTTGCTTATTTAACATCCTCGGCGGGTCTTTTATCAACCAGTCAATTAAGGCTGGCTTGTTTTGGCTGTTTTATTCGCAGTTTTGAATTTAACATTCAACCTACTTTTTATCGGGTCACTTCACGGACGGTGACCACACAACCTAACAACCTTACTTCCACGTATACCTATCAATATGACAATGCCTCACCTGCCTCAAGTGATAATTCCGCGGCGGTAGCGGCGGCTGGCACAAACTTAGCCAGCTTATACTTCAAGAAATTAAGGGAATTTCGTGGGCATGCCATGAGCCAAGTGACTGCCCCCAATGGCTTAACCACCGCCACTTGGTTCTGGCAAGCGGATGGCGCCAAAGGGCGTGCCTATGATTCACTGGTGTTGGAGAGAACATTTTTTGATGGGTTAGATGCACTCAACGCAAATTGGGTTGCATCAGGTGGCACACAAACGGCTACGATGGAAGCCCAAAAAGATTTTGATAACTCCATCAAATCGGTAAACACTTCTGCCAATTGGAATGTGAGTCTTGCGCGCGCTTCTGCTAGTTTAACCGATGGAAAAATGGCAGTGGTACATGTGCGCCTTTCTGGAGCAAATGCACAGGGTGAAGTGGGCTTGGTGAATGGTGGCAGTTTCTTTGGATTAACACTTTCTTCCACCAGCGGAGCGATTGCCAGCAACGGTGCCACAGTGCTTTCATCCGCAAACTTCATTAAAGATGAGTGGTATGGGGTCATGTTATTTGTAGATGCCAATGACCAATCTCGTATTCGGATTTGGCAATTGGATAACCCCAACAATTCTGGTGAAGTGACGTTGCCTTCCATTTCTGGGGCATGGACTTTTAGAACCAGAATCTATAATGGCACAATCTACACTGATTCGTATTTTGAAGGCTTCCCTTATTCAGAGACCATTACCCGTTACACAAAAACCGTGCAATATGACACGACTGCTAGCAACGGCATCCCTGATATTATGGGGTCGAACACTGGTATTGGATTACTCACCTATAAAGACTTAGCCATTACTTGGACGCGTGTGGATTCAATAGAAAGCCGCAATTACAATGGCGATGCCTTTTTTGTGGGCACAAAACAAGATTTAACCTATGCCACATCTTATGGTAATGTGATATTACAAACCGAATCGAGCAATGATGGTTCAGGCTGGGTGGTGTACCGAAAAACAGAGTATGAGTATTACCCCAATGCAACCACTTATGTAGTCAGTGCCCCTGCACGCCAGACCCTAAAAGATGTAAACAATACTTTGTTGGCTGAGACGCTCTATTTTTATGATAACAACACTGCTTATACAACATCACCAACCAAAGGTAATTTAACCACACAACGTACTTGGGCAGGTGGAAGCAATTATGCCCAAACTTCACTCACCTACGATGCTTATGGCAACGTGTTGACTCAATCTGTTTTCACAGAATACGGTACAGCCACCACTGCACCTTCTACTTCTAGTAAGCAAACTACCACCACCTATTATGACACAGCTGGGTACAACACCTATCCTATAAAAGTAGTCAATGAATTAGGGCACGAAGTAGAGACGGCATACAATTATGGCTTGGGTGTGCCAACCTCAGTTACAGATGCAAATAGTGTTACCACCTCTGCCACCTATGATGGCTTTGGGCGTTTGAAAACCATCACCGCCCCTGGCGATTCCTCGCCCACTTTATCTGTCACGTATTGGGATAGTAGGATTCCGTTTCAGGTAGATTTAGTGCAAATGGTGAGTGCCAGTTCGACGATTCGACTGAGCCGTTTTTATGATGGGGCAGGCAGAGAAATACAAACCCAAACTGCCAATGCAGTTGTAAATGGTATTTTGCAAAACATCGTGGTGGATACGCAATACAACAATTTGGGTCAAGCCATCAAGAAGACCGTGCCTTATACTGCCACTGCTAACACTTCGCCTACTTTTATTAGCCAAACGTTTTCGCAAAGTTATACAAGTTCAACATACGACATTATTGGGCGGGTATTAACCACGACTGCTCCGAATGCAACCGTGGTGCAATACACTTACTTGACTGAATTGATTACGAAAGTGAAAGACCCTAAACAAAATGAAACCACCACCACTGTGGATGTGTGGGGCAGAACGAAAACTGTCACACCGCCTACTGGACCTGGCGTGACATACACTTACAACGAATTAAACCAATTACGATTCGCAACACGGGCAGGCAATACCACACAAATTATTTATGATGTGTTGGGACGAAAATTAAATATGAGCGACCCCGACATGGGCTATTGGCAATATGAATACGATGCGCTTGGCAACTTAAAAAAACAAACCGATGCCAAAGGACAAGTCATCTGTTTGTATTACGACAAGCTGAATCGGCTGGATGGAAAAATATACTCAACGAATGGCAGTTGCAGTTCCCCCGTCACGTTTGATGCGGATTTTAATTATGATGCAGGTACGAATGGCATCGGTAGACGAACATCTATGACGGATATCAGCGGCAGTACATCATGGACGTATGATGCACGCGGACGACTGAGCACCGAAACTAAAATCATCACAGGTGCGCCGAGTTCCTTCATCAGCACTTGGGGTTATAACAGCGGTGACTTGCCTGTTTTGATGGTCTATCCCGATGGCGAAACGCTGGCTTATACTTACAACAGCGATGGCACGCTCAAAAAAGTAACCAGCAACACCACTGGCGATACTTACTTGAACGACATGCAATATGATGAAGCGGGTCGAGTCAAGTTGATGCAATACGGAAATAATATTATCAATAAAACTTTTAATTACTTTGCTTGGAACACCGCTGACATGGGTGGTTTGCTTTCATCGGTGACGGCTAGCACTGGTTCGCAGATTCAAAACTTAGCCTACACTTATGATAAAAATGGAAATGTATTAACCATAGTTGATTCTTTATTTGGACCACAAACTCAAACGTTTACTTATGATTCATTAAACAGAATCACAAGTGCCAACGCTTCAGGCGGGACTTTGGGTTTGTATGCTGAAACATATAGTTATGATTCGGCTTCGGGCAATTTGTCGGTCAAGAATGGAATTACTTATACATATGATGCAACTCATAAACATGCTGTTTCTAATTTATCCAATGGCAATAGTTATGGGTATGACCCCAACGGCAATATGATTGATAGAAATGTGGATGGGCAAGCTTTTGATTTGGCATACGATGTAGAAAACCGATTAACTTCTGTCACTGTGGGTACTGCATCCATTCCATCTTTTGCAAATACAAATTCAAGCGCACATTTGGCTTCCTTGGCTTTACAATCAGGCACATTGTTTAGTGATGGCTTTGAAAGTGGTGATTTGAGCGCGTGGTATTGGGCAGATACCGATAACGGAGATTTATCTGCTTCTACTCAATCTGCTCATTTCGGCAATTATGGAATGCAAGCCGTGATTAACGACACAACGGCGATGAAAGTGTACGACAATACGCCCAATGCTGAAACACATTTCAGTGCCCGCTTCTATCTTGACCCGAACTCGGTCAATATTCCTAACAACACCGAGCTTGAAATCTTCGATGCCGTGCAATGGACGTTCTGTTTATATTTGGGCAAAAGCAATGGCACATATACCCTGACAGCTTGCAGTATCAACGATGGCAGTGCTTGGGTACAGGGAGCAGACATTCCGATTCAGGATGAATGGCAAGCGGTGGAATTGGAATGGAAAGCCGCTACCTCTGCTGGAGCCAACAATGGCTACATTAAATTGTATGTCAACGATGTTTTGGTCAGCCAGCTTAATAATTTAGATAACGATACGAAATCTATCAATGATGTTTCTCTCGGCGTAGATGACATTCCTGCAGGTACGAGTGGCACGATTTTCTTTGATGCGTTCAAGTCCAGTCAAGGTCAGCACATTGGCTTGGAAGGGACACCTACGCCCACCCCTACATCCACCGCTACAGTAACTGCTACGAATACCAATACACCTACCCTGATACCTGACACCTCAACACCTGAACCCACAAACACACCTACTCAAACGGCTACGCCTACAATCACCGCTACCAATACAGCAACGCCAACGAACACAGCCACTCCCACACAAACATTTACTCCCACTTTCACCCCTACTTCTACTTTAACGCCATCGTTTACACCCACTCCCACCGCTACGACACCACCCGTTCCTGTATTTTCTGGTGCGGCATTCACTTATGATGCGGATGGAAAAAGAGTAAAATCTGTAATGACCACCAACATTTCTAGCGTCACCACTTACTTTGTTGGCAATTATTACGAAAACACTGATGGAGTCGTGACCAAATACTACTATGCAGGCAGTCAACGGATTGCTATGAGAAAGAATAATGTGTTAAGTTACATCATCGGAGACCATTTGGGTTCTACATCTTTAGTCACTGATGCAAGTGGGGCTGTGATTAATCAAACCAAATATAAGGCTTGGGGTGAGACTCGCTACTCGTCAGGTACGGAACAAACAAAATATCAGTACACAGGTCAATACAGTTATGCTTCGGATTTTGGGCTTCATTTTTATAACGCTCGTTGGTACGATAGCTCGTTGTCAAGGTTTGCGCAGGCGGATACGATTGTTCCGAGTGGAGTCCAAGGGTTGGATAGGTATGCGTATGCAAATAACTCGCCTGTGATGTATATTGATCCGTCGGGTCATAATGCGTGTGGTCCCGATAACATTTATTGTGGTGGACTACCTGAGAATAATTATTATTCCCAACAAACATCGAATTTATCATCAAGTAATAATATTACTCAACCATCAGTGGATGTAACAGAGTGGCTAGCAAATGAATTGATAATTCAATGGAATAACAATGATTTATTGTCCCCAGCTTATTGTGGCGAGATGATGTCCTCATTGGAATGTGCTAGTGTTCGGTTTGGAAGTCTATATGGTAGCCATTTAGGTTTTTTTGGCAATAAGGGTATATATAATATCAAGATTCCAATGAAAGAGAGATTCCCAAATCAAGCTGTTGTTTTATGTGGAACACAAGACTGCAGATGGGTCGACTATTCTACCCCAGGAAATATCATGTTTGGTGTTTTGTCTGCTAGAAGAGGAATTAGCCAACCAATTGCATGGATTTTTGGTGGTCTTCTCGAGATTAAAGATTCAATAGAAAATAAAACGCCTTATACAGGAACACGAGCAGCTCTATTCGATAATCCTGGCGACAAAGCTGCTGTTGATTGGGGATGGCAATTTGCTCAGAATCATCCAAATGGATTTACTTTTGAAGAATTTCAAAACGCTCTCACTACTGATGTTTTAGAGTCATTTCAGGATCCTCCTTCAGGAATTTACCCTTTACCCCAGTCACAACCAAACATCTACCCACCTGGGCATTTTCTTAATCAATAAAGGTAAGAAGAATGAAGACAAAGAATAATCTTGTAATTTCTCTATTACTAATTTTTCTGCTTATTACAGTAACCTGCGTCTTTGTTAGTACTTGGTTTACGAAAGGATGCTTAATATTAGACTGCCCTCCTAAAAGGAACTTTACTGTATTTGATATGAGTATTCCTAAAGGGTATCTGCCAAATAATCTTGATGTTAAACTAAGACCCGACAAAGGCATGCTGAATGTTATTGAAGAATCACATGGAGGAGCTGAATGGCAAAATGGATACGCAGTATATATTGTCTTAAAGTTTGGAACAGAAAATCAAGCAAAAGAGTGGTTTATATTTAAATCTCAACAAAACTTTTTTTATCCTAACTTACCTATTACAACTGAAAAAGAAGATATTTTGCGCCACTTAATGCTCAATGCTGATCAGTACGAAATTCAATGTGGCTATGATATAAGTCAGGATTCTCGTTGTGTCTTTTATGCACGATATCAGGAGTTCTATATATTTTTTAATAGTTCAATAGATGAATTAGAATTTACAGAAACAAATTTTATAGACTTAATAAGTTATATTGACCTACAAATGAATAAATTATTGAGTGAATGAATCTTTTATAGAATGCTTTGGTCAGCACAATAATTACATCCACGCCCACCACCTACTTTGTTGGCAATTATTACGAAAACACTGATGGAGTCGTAACCAAATATTATTATGCAGGAAGTCAACGGATTGCTATGAGAAAGAATAATGTGTTAAGTTACATCATCGGAGACCATTTGGGTTCTACATCTTTAGTCACTGATGCAAGTGGGGCTGTGATTAATCAAACCAAATATAAGGCTTGGGGTGAGACTCGCTACTCGTCAGGTACGGAGCAAACGAAGTATGGATATACGGGTCAATACAGTTATGCTTCGGATTTTGGACTTCATTTCTATAATGCAAGATGGTATGACAGCTCGCTGTCACGTTTTGCTCAGGCGGATACGATTGTGCCAAATACTGGAAGTCCAAAAGAATGGGATAGATACTCATATACCACAAACAATCCGCTTCGCTATACTGACCCTACTGGGCATAGAAATTGCGAAGAAGATGGATATAACTGTCCTGGTAATGAAATTCCAAGGAGGTTTAATGTTGCTTGTGGGAGTCAAGGTGCTATTGCTGGACCTGCCCCTAGAGGCCCTTTATGTGGTGCTGGATCTCAATCAACTCATGGTATGACTATTTGGCATCGAGGGACTTTACGAAACTATGTAGTGAATCATTTTCAATATCCAGGTTATGAAGAATATGATAAACCAGGGGTAACACCACTTATTAACGACCCAGCTAAAAACCCCAAAATTGGGAAATCTGGGCAAGCATTAGCAATGGACTTGAAAACTGGAAATATAAATAATACGATAGCAGCAGGCTATAGTTCTGGGGTCGAGACGGTTTTATTTTATGCCGAATTGAGACAAGCTCGCGGTTTGAATACAGACTTGATATTACTTGGACCATCTGTACCTATGCAAGGATATGATCCAAATGGTGCAGAAATAAACTTACATACATTTTCAGAAAGAATTGTAAATTTATCATATAGTGGAAATCATATTTTGGTGATGGATGATGTTGGATATCAAGAATTAAAAGATAAGTTTGTAAACCCTGATGGCACACCAAAATACGAAAATATCTCATATTATTCTTATACATCAGGTTCAGGTCATCTTGGCTCTCAACACACACCAATCTATTTAGAGACTGCTATTTATTGGTTAGATAACAATTACACTCTTCCACCACCCTAAGATTATAGAGCAGGCATACCAATAATATCTTGTATATCGGAGCTAATATGTTTAACAGATTTTTTGCATTCTTATTAACCACTCTGTTTTTGATTGGTTGTTCAAAAACACAATCTGCTACAAATTTAGAAAACCCTATGTGCTTAGAGTCGGAAACAACATTCGCGTTTCGAGCTTACGATGAAAATATTAAAAAGGATGTAAAAGAAGTTTTACCTACATTTCCTTGGTCTTTTGAGATTGAAATACCTGTTGATCTTCAATCAGGTGAGAGGTATGTTAGTTTGTCATTAACAATAATTGATAATAATGGGGCTGAAGAGATTTGGATATTAGAAAATTCAGTGGATGCTTCTGGTGAATTAAACAGAACTTTATTTGTATATGACACTAAAAAGAAAAAATGGGATAAATTACTAAATATCTTTGAGGAACTACCATTAAGCACATTGAGCATATATAAATCTGATAGTGGAGATCTTTTTCTAACTGGACAGTATAATGATTTACTTAATGTTAGAAAGAGTTTTATTGCAAAGTACAGTTTGGAACAAGAGCGTTTTTTTATTTTGAGCGACTTCAAAGATGGGATACCTGTTGGAATGACAGTCTTTGATCCTGTCAAAGGAACTTTTTGGATTGCAACTGTTAACAATTTTCTTTTTAATGTTGACCCTATAAACCCCGAAACTATCAGACAATTTGAGATACCTCCAGACTTAGGAATTTTAACAGACTTGAAAATTAATTCTGAGAATACTTTGTATTTATTAAGTGTGCTTGAAGCATACCCTAATAATAAAATTACTATATTTAAATCTGATACTAATGAATTTCAGCAAGTTCACTATAGTAATTACATGAACCTTGATTATTTTAGTTCTTTGTTTGTAGATAAAAATAGAAATTTATGGTTAGGTGATCAAGCTTGGAAAACACCAGAAGACATTTGGTATCAAACTATTCGATCATCAGTGTTTGTATCTAATCAAGTACCTGAATGGAGTGGATATAGATGGGATACACCTTCAATTATTCTTGAAAGTTCTAATGGTTTTTTATGGTTTCAATCTGTCAATGGCATGATTTCACTTGACCCCTCAAGAGGCGAATGGTGCTGGTTCACCACCTACCAATCCAACATCGTCGAAGACTCTGACCGTAATCTTTGGATGATTGCAGATAACAAATTATACAAACTTCCATTGGGTGAGCAATAATCTAATAAAACACGACATGCCTCATTAATGGCAAGCGATTGAATTAGAATGGAAAGTCGCCACCTCTGCTGGTGCGAATGATGGTTACATCAAATTGTATGTCAATGATGTCTTGGTCAGCCAGCTTAATAATTTAGATAACGACACGAAATCTATCAATGATGTTTCCCTGGGAGTAGAAGACATTCCCGCAGGCACAAGTGGCACAATTTTCTTTGATGCGTTCAAGTCCAGTCAAGGTCAGCACATTGGCTTGGAAGGGACACCTACGCCCACCGCTACCAATACTGCCACTGCCACCTCTACTCCTACCAACACGCCTGTAGGAGCAACTAACACCCCTACGAACACAGCCACAGCCACCAACACACCTACTCAAACGGCTACGGCTACCAACACCGCTACCAATACAGCAACGCCAACGAACACAGCCACTCCCACACAAACATTTACTCCCACTTTCACCCCTACTTCTACTTTAACGCCATCGTTTACACCCACTCCCACCGCTACGACACCACCCGTTCCTGTATTTTCTGGTGCGGCATTCACTTATGATGCGGATGGAAAAAGAGTAAAATCTGTAATGACCACCAACATTTCTAGCGTCACCACTTACTTTGTTGGCAATTATTACGAAAACACTGATGGAGTCGTGACCAAATACTACTATGCAGGCAGTCAACGGATTGCTATGAGAAAGAATAATGTGTTAAGTTACATCATCGGAGACCATTTGGGTTCTACATCTTTAGTCACTGATGCAAGTGGGGCTGTGATTAATCAAACCAAATATAAGGCTTGGGGTGAGACTCGCTACTCGTCAGGTACGGA
>Ga0224723_1000131_pt1 | contig 48745 bp, 67 predicted proteins | sample Balambano_FR2_Me_FD_161647 | JGI IMG/M metagenome (GOLD analysis project Ga0224723, IMG submission 161647) | Freshwater sediment microbial communities from Lake Towuti, South Sulawesi, Indonesia - Balambano_FR2_MetaG | ecosystem: Environmental > Aquatic > Freshwater > Lake > Sediment | place... | reverse complement strand
CGCATGAGCAGACGCAGACTCGAACGCGATTGGCTCATCTTCGATCACGGCGAACACCTCAATCTGTTGTAGGGAGGGAGAGGCCATACGGCCAATTTTCGGACTGATTGACCCTTATTGAATCCATTATCACCTTAACCTCATGGTCAAATATCTGCAACCACACTAACGACACAGCACAAACAAGACTAAGAACCAATGCCGAGACTAGGATTAAAGAAGCATCAGTAACAAGATGATGACCACCAGGATCAAAGTCATCACGCCAATAAAATCCGAACGCACCGATCTCACCTCCAGCCGTAGACGACGATCTACCCATACTTATGCTAACCCCCAAGTATTAGCCTTGGCGGCTTGTACCACATAGTTCCAAGACCACGACAAACGGAGCCGACCATCCGTAAACTGCGCGTAATCGGCTGCACCATCGTTACGTAGCATCAAGCTGGAAAAAGAGCCATCGCCAAGGCGTTGCCCATTAGCGTCGGAGATGTTGTACCACTTACCGTTCCCACCAGACGTGGAGGTTCTGGAGACGGAGTTCTGTCCACCAGGCTCTGGTCCTCCGGCGTCCGAATTCGAGACATGGATATTCGTTGTTACCGTTCCACTTGTACCAACGCCCGCCTTCTTGAACAAATATACCTCAGCGCTCGTGCAAGATCCTTTTAACTGACGATCCACACCGTTCGTGCCGAGACGATCGCGTAAGGCTCCGCGGACACCGTTACTACCATAGAAAATAACACCCTTATAGTTTCCGTAGGCGGCTGTGAAATAACCCTGTGCCGCGATGTTTGCTAGCCAAGACCAGCCATCAACTGGACGCCAAGAATCGACTTTACTCGGCTCAAAGACCATGTCCTGTCGGCTACCTTGATCGCGCTCCTCAGACCGCCCCGAATAGTAGGTGTAAATAGAACTGTTCAGCCCAAGAATCCCATTTCGGAACGGTCGGACATAAATATTGATAGATGTGTCTTCAGAAGTCGACACAGCTTTGCTGGTGCCGGTCTGAGTGCCAATAACAACGTTGTTCCGGCGAATTTCATAATGCGTCGCGCCAGGAACGACGGCCCAAGACACGGTCACATTCGTCAGCGTTCTGGAAGAGGCTGAAAGCGCGCCAACTTTCCCTTTGGGAATTACCGCATTAATACTTACTGGCGACTCAGTCCCAGGGACGCCAAATATGATCGGCGTAACCCGGTATGAGTAAGACGCACCCCAATCTAACCCGGAATCATTGTAAATGCGGCCGACTTGAGTCGCGATAAGCTCACCATTTCTACGAAGCTCATACAACTCAGCGTTAACCACTTCGTCCCAAGACACAGACAGTGTGCCCGCCGAAGACACCGAACTAATCTTGGGTTGCCCACCTTCGGCGAGGGGCCAAACTAGATCCTGCCCAAGCGCCACGAATAAGATTTGTTGCTCGCCGAGCTTGACATCGTCCGCAGTATTGAGAAGAGGCATGAGTCACCCCACAACGACATAAAGCGTATCAGGATCTTTAGTAACAATCGCGTCATACTCGGCAAGGGTCCCGCTCCACCATTGGCCTGCCTCACCTTGAGGCCCCTGCTCACCTTGAGGCCCCTGCTCACCTTGAGGCCCCTGCTCACCTTGAGGCCCCTGCATCGGCCCGATGTTGACCCAATCAGAACCATCCCAAATATAACCGTTGTTGGTGTCTTCGGTAATGTACAAATCGTTCAGATCAGCGCTAACCGGCAAATTTGCAAACGATGGCACAACTCCTACAATAGTAACGCCCTCTCCACGAGGCCCAGGCGGACCGACAGGACCTTGGATGCCCTGAGGACCAGTCGCCAACGCTTCGCCGAGCTCTGAGAAGGGCGTAATTCCATCCCCAATATAAAAAACTCTAAGATCGGTAACGAACCCGATCTCACCGTCTAGCAAGATAGGATTTGAGTTGAGCCATTCGCTTTCAGTTCCTCGCCGAATTCGAATTACATACATCAAACGCTCCTTACCCGTAGCTACTTGGAGAGCCACGCACAATCGGAAGAAGCCAGCGACTTAAGAAATTCCCGCGTCCGTGGTTCACCATCAGCCAGATACCAATTAACGCCCGGACGGTTATTCCGCGTCGAATTAAACCAAGCCACAGTCATAAATCGTTTGGAAGCCACGATAACCGACCAAGTAGAAACCCATTCGTCAGCAGTATGCGTACCAGTTTCGCCGAAACCAAACAAACCAGCGTACCGAGCCCGCTCTGCCCACTTCAGAATTCGGCCCACGCGGTTTGCGGGCCCATCTTTGGGGTCGCTAAGGGTGCCGCCGTGATAGACGTCCATTCCTAAAAGCTTCCAGCGCTCCAACAAATCTTGGGGGAACCATTCAGCAATCTCAGTGTCAGTCCACGTGTCATGCGCGCCCCAAGGAAATCCATTCATGATAGGGCACAACGTTACTTGGCCAGTGCCACCAAGCCGATCCGCAACATCCAGAAGACGCCGCCAGGTACGTGTATAGTGATCATACGTCATGTCGCCCACGGGCTCATGCGCCCACGTGATCAATGCCGGTTGAGACCATGTCTGGTACTCCAAAACCCGACGCTCAAAATCAGCGTCAGTAAAATTAAGGCCCGAAAACGATCCCCACGGCAACGAGCCCCGTGCCCACGCCGTCTGCGCCACTGACCGTTCTTTTTCAAGCTCGGTCGGCTTACAATAATAACGCTGCACACCAGGCAAGCCTAGACGAGCAACTTCATCTTCGTAAGTAGGCAGAGGGTGGGCCCATCCGAGATAAATCTTGCTCGGCTGATGACCCGGGATCACCCCTTCGGAAGGCTCGCCGTCACCGGGATCGGAACCGCCGTCTTCGTCAGGCTCGTCTAGACGGGCAAGTACTTCCATTTTGAAGTCCAAAAACTGCTTTTCAAAATTCTCTTGCTGCGCCTTTGCGCTGGCCTTATACTCTTCAAACTCAGCCGAGGTCGGGACTTCAACCACAACGATCTCCTTTGACGGGGCTAGACGATTGCATACAATGTGTTTGGATCTTTAGTGCCAATTGCATCATAAGCGGCCTGGGACCCTACCCATTGACGCCAAACCGTCTGGCCATCTTCTTTAATGCGGCCACCAACGAGATTCACGTCGTTAGCTGGAGTAAGCTGCAAATCCCCGCCAGTTAACTGCTCGACAACCGTCTGGTCAGCCTCTGTAGAATTTCGAATCTCCAAAGTGCTGCCCACGGTACGAATGCCTTTGTTGAAGTTAACTCGCCCAAGAACCCCAATCCGCATTTGAACAGCGCCAGCGAGATTCAAAACTTCGAGCATGTTGCCGGAGCCGCCCTCGGCTTGATCCCGAGCAATGATCTTCATAGCCACTTCACCAGGAGCGGCGTCATTCGACGTCCTAAGGTTCCCCTTCTCGTTGACCCACGTCGCTCGTTTACCCCCGTACCGAATGTCCACAATGTCAGCGTCGGTAATGGTGGTGGACGTCGCCGTCCGCTCAACCACCAAACCGCCTACATCTTTACTCGAATTGATGATTGTCATCTTGCGGCGCAGCGTCGTTCCGTTTAGGCCCACACCCATAATAATGTCCCCAACATTACGGGCCTCGCGGACCTCAAAGAAGTCACCCAGAGAAGCTGGTGTCGACCCACTCTTGAACCCATGCACACGCAAAGCCACAGTGCTATCTTTGGCCGGATCGAACCTGCCTTCGCCGAACTCATTAAATCCACCAGTGCGGACACCATCGTACTTGAAATGCAACCGATCAGGCCAGTTCGCAGCCGGCGACGCATCGTTCACAATATTGAACTGTGCAACCTGCATGTTCGTGGGGTCGGTAATGGCATAATCCGCGTCAGTCTTGGGGCGCTGTTGCCACAAATATCGAGCGTTAGCGGTGCCCTCAGTGATACCGCTGCCGCCAACCAGAATAGCCCAGGCCCCGTTCTGTCTTACATACTGTTGGCCATCATTAGGAGCCTCCTCGACTGCGTCGTCTGGGGCGACTGTTACAGCCCAAGTCCCGTTTTGCCGCACGTATTGCGATCCATTACTTGGGGCGTCTCTCAAATATTGCGTATGAGGATTGGTGGCAGCGGTGTGCTGCGACAGCAAAGTCGACGCCACGCCGACGTTCTCTTTCCCGGCCAGAGCAGTATTAAAAACCGCGCCGTCGGCAACGGACAAATATCGCTCATCAATATCCAGCCAGAAATTGTTATACCGCGCATAGATGGTGCCATCGGCGGGGGCATCGGTAATTCCAGCCCCTCCCCCACCGACTACGGCAGTCCAGGTCCCATCTCGCCGAGCGTATTGTTCGCCATCCAGGGGTGCTTCTTCAACAGGTCCTGGCGGGCCAACCGGTCCGTCTTCACCGGGAGGACCAGGAATCCCTGTAGTATAAGGGAGCTCAGTCCAAGGAGTAACCCCATCACCGATCTTGAACTGATTAAGATCTGTGACATATGCAGGTTCACCGGAACTGAGAATTGGGTTAGCCAGAGTCCACTGTGCATCGGTGCCCCGGCGAAGACGAATAGTGAAAGGTTGAATTGTCATGAGCTTCTCCTAGGGGCTGCCGCCGTCGATCAGCACAGTGTCAAACGGGAGGGGTGGACTCCAAGCATTGCCCTCGCGATAAACGTTTAGGCGCCATTCCATCTCTCGGAGCTGGTCCTCAAGCGCATTGATGAGGAACGACGTATTCGGAGGATCGAAAAGTAGACGCACGCGAAGATAGACGTAAGACTTAACCGGATTGAGCATCTGAGAATTGCCCAGAAGCTCTTCCCAAGTCGTTTCGGGCCCTTCGACAGAGAACCCCTCTGCAGGGCCGATCCCCAACTGACTTACGTACATCAACGCCGAATTAATGTGCGTCATAATGTCTAAGTCGAAGACGGTGTACTCCTCGGCAAGACCAAGAATCTTCTTTGTACTGGTCAAGATACTGTCAGTCATTGGGGCGAACCTCCTTAAAAGCTTCCATTTTGATTGGTGCTACCAAAGCTTAGTATCATTAGGACGGCGGGGAACATAGGGTTTCGGGAGTAAATTCCGATCGCCGTAATGGATTGCGTTATGAGTATCATGAGTCGTAGTGATCAAGAACTCCGGATCCAAAACCTCGTCCCGTCCGTGAACTAAATCTTCGACAGTGACTGGGTTCATATGATGAATGTAAGCACGCTCATAAATCTCATACCCGACGACACCAAGATCACAACCCAGATCTCTTGCAATGACGTGGGTCCGAAGTGCTCGCCATTGAGCCGACATGTAGAAGCGTTGATTCAACCAACGATCGTGTCCGAACGTAGACAACCCAACAGATCCACGCAGAACCAAATAGTCAAATCTATCTTCAAACTGACTCATCTGAATCAGCTCGGTATAACGTCTAACCATTGTATGCCTCGTCAGTGTGACCGGAATACGACCGCATAGCGTCGAGAACGCTTTCATAGAGCTCTTCTACTCGCTTGGCCGACTCCAACAACTCCGTCTTAGAATCTAGCAACTTGTTCTCACGGGCCAGCTTTTCCTGTTCCAAGGCTTCACGAGTGGACCCAAGACGCAGATAGTGAGTAATCACTTGCGCGGTGGCAGTACCATCTCGGAGCTGCTTCTCAGCGAGATTAGTAGCTAACAACACGAGGCGCTGCTCTTGTTCTTCAGGAGTCCGTGCCGGCGGGCGCCGCGGTTCCGACTCCTTGCGGCGTTGCGCCATAACAACTCCTTTCTATCCTTTGTGGCGACGGAGTGTCTTTCGTCCCCCATGCTCAATGTGCATCGAGGTCGCCACCAAACCGCCGGTCAGAATTAGAAGCAAGACCACGACTTCGCCGACGCCATCGATCAAGTTAGTTTCGAGCCCTGAGAAGAATAAGATGATGGTTAAGATCGCTCCGAAAACCATCATCAGATAGGCCCAACGAGTCACAACGACAAAGCGATTAAAACTATGGCCCCACATAAATACCAATGCAACCACCGACAACGTACCCACGAAATACTCAAGAGTCCGTTCGGCGGAGCCTACGATAAAAAACGTTGGCGAGAAACCAAACACGATCAACGCAAGGTTGTAAGCCGTCAGAGAACACACAGCGGTCCAAAAAGCTTGCTCACGGCCAAACAAAGCAAAGAAACGCTGCTCAATCGGTTTTGGAGTCATCTTTCCTTCTCTCTGGCAAGGGATGTTTGGCCTCCCAAAGATCCATTCGATGTTTGATCCACCTGCGTAGAGTCTCGATGAGAATCGTAACCAACCCAGCCAACGCAAAGTAGAGAAGAGCCAAAGGATCCGTTCCTGAAGGCGGTGCCTGAAAAAACAGTAAAACAACCATGGCTACCTCCGCCTGAGATAGCGATCAAGTTGAGAAGAAAGAGGACGACCAGCGCCACCGTCTAGCAAGTGCGCTCCTGCCGCCCCGACAATGCCGATACAAATTGTAAAACCAATTACAATTTTAGCGTTAGGCGGGACAATGACCTGAGTAGGTGCAACTATCAGGAACGCCACAAGGACAGTAAGCCCATAACCCACAACAAAGAGATAGGCCCACTGGTTCAGAAAAATATAGGGGCGCTCCAACAAACGGCCTATGAGAAGAATCGTAAGAACCACGCCAACAACCGCAAACACGATTTCGATGGACGTCAACGTGTTAACTTCCGGTTCGAGCCCGGGCAATGGTCTAAAAATAGGAAGAAGCACAAACAAGATCAGAGTGATCTGATAGATAACAAGGTCCGCAATGATAGCTATGACCGTTGTTACGTCTCTACGGAGTTTCAAGGAGCCCCTCCTTAAAAGTTTTGAGGCACTTCGACAGGGGTTTTACACACTTTCTACGACCAAAAATCAACTTTTAAGGACCGTCAAGTCTGCGAAGAAAGCTTTTGGCATAGTTTGGCCCCACTTTTACCCCCTCAAACGACCCGCCGGAGAAATTTTAGGGACGCGGCGATATGGAGGGGGTCTCGGTTTTGGCGGGCCCTCCCCCCTATTTTAATTTTTTAATTCGTTGTTTGCGACGAGGAGTAAACTTTTCGGTATTTACCTAAAAGGTTGTAGGTCACAATCTCGTCAATAGCTTGCTGTACTGCTTCTTTCTGTTGTTCTTCTGAAAGTTCGAAGGAAACTCTCGCGACTCGAGCCAGCAGGCTAAGAGTGTGGTACCCCGATCGACGATCAAAAGCTTCCCACTCTTTGAAGTGGGTGAAAGGATTCCACGGATTGTCAGTAGTAGTTAACATCGCGTAAGTGTTATCACTCATCACTCGTTCTCCTAAGCGAGACTAGTCTTAAGAGTGGTGAGACTTACCCCAATAGCGTCAGCCACTTCTGCCTGAGTGTAGCCCTGCTTAAGCAAAGCCTTAGCCTGAGAGGTCTTCGTAGAAGTCATCAAAAGAGATGTACGTGGAGTGGCCAATTCCTTTACCTTCTTTGCATCGGAGTTCCTTAGAATTGATTCGAGCTTACTAGTTGTGATAGCGCCTGCTTGAATCGCTTCCCATTCCTTAGGCGAGATGTCGATACGAGCTTTCCCTGCACCAGTCCTAGCTCTCGCCTCGACCAACGCCATACCATCGATCTTCTTCTTCTCCTCCCGAGTCATGTCGGGATTGTCGCGCCGTTTTGCAGCCCGGATAGCATTGGCTACAATTTGAGCCTGGCGTTCTCGAGGGGCGTTCTTCTCAGCCAGGTTAAGCTTGGCATCCAGCGACTTAACTTCTTTCTCATACACCTTCTTAGCTGAGGGAGAATAGGGAATGTTTTTGACCGCAAGACTTTCTTTCCTAGCCCGATTCGCAAGCGCTTTCATCCGATTGGAGTAAGTCGCATACTCAGTCTCAATTCGCGTCCCCGCAGACAGCGTAAATGCGTCGTCGGTTTCCGCAAGCTTCTCGCTTCGTTGTGTCTTCGAGACGACTTTACCAGTCTTGTCGACGTAGGTACGGCCAGTGTACTCATACACTTTACGTCCTGTGGCGGGATCAATCGGGCCACCTTTAGACATACGCCGCGGCTGGCGTTCGGGAACATCAACGCGAGAACCTGCAAGAGAGATCAACGTGGATGCGCCTTTATCGGATCGCCCCAGATACTTCTCTTTTAGAGCAGGGATTCCGTTGTCTAGATACGATTGTTTGTAATTCAGATTGTGTTTCTCAGCATCGATAACAACCATGGAATGTTTAACAGCTCTAGCAATTTCCGTTTGTGTTGCGCCCATGATAGTCATGTCAGTAATCAGATTTGAGATGGAACCCATCTCCATCTGTTTACGATCACTGCGCATCGTCGGCATACCCTCATAGGCGGGATACTCTCTGATGGGATCGAAGTTCTGCAACGCCTTCAGAGGCGGAGAGGTTTTGACTTGCCCTCGATCGTTCGGAATGACAATGACCGTATCCCCATCAAAGTCTGCACCAGACAAACGCTTAGCTACCTCAGCGTTGATACCAATCGCGTCTGGGGCGTTACCCAACAGTTTCTTTGTTGCCGGGTCCCGATTGTTAACTACCAACTCAGGAATCTCAAACGTCCCACCGTGAGGGTGCCGGACTAGCACCACACGTTCGCCATTACGATACGTAGGAGCATACACCTCAGTAGGCTTCATCGAATTCGACGGAATAAGAACTTTAGTAGACTGCCTTGGCATGGCGGCCGCAGCAAGATGTACGGCGGCGGCGTCGGCCTCATCACCGAACTTCCGCAACAGGTCGCGCTTGATGACAGGATTTGTCAACGACATAATCTCATCGAGCGCAGTTTCGTTTTTATTGTAGAGAAAATCAAGCTGCTGCCTGGCAAGCTTTACATCCTGCTTAGAAAGAAACTGAGATGACAACTGTCGGTTCCAAGTGTCCCAGGTTCCTTCTTCATAGATGAGGTTCATAGCAGATGTAACTTTTGGCTTGCCATCCGCACCCAGCGAGATGATTTGGCGATTAATGGATGAACCGAATGGGTTGTCCATGTCAATCTCACCCGTCTTGCCGACGGTCTTCATAGGCTTCATAGCGTCAAGCTTATTGCCCGTACTCGACTTATTAGTATTAAAAACCAAGTCGACGCCGGCAGGCAGATCATCTTTGTAGACAGCCATCCCTTTGAGAAAGTGCGTCCCATCAACAGCAACCCGGACCTGCGCGTAATTACCTCCACCAAGTGACAAATCAGCCACGCCCGGGCGCACAAAGATCACACCATCGGCATCGGCGCCGCCATCTTCTGCGTAATTAATTCCAATTCGCTTTGAATCCACCGACAATGGAGGAAGAAGGCCAAGGTTTGTGCGACCTCCATCATCAGAGAACTCATTGATCTGACGTAGATTCGCACGGTTTGCCCACGCTTCCTTCTGCGTTACCGACTCAGGAACCAGTACTTTATACTCGGTCAACAAGCCAGTTCCAACCTGCTCAATCTTGAACGACCGAGTTGCATAACCTTCCTCGGAAAGCATTGCAACGGCCGCCGCAAGCTTTTCCTTACTGATACCCAACTGACGCTCGACGCCGGTACCAATATCGATCATACCTTTTTCGTCAACGTTTGACTTCAACACGTCTGCAATGTTGCGCAACTGCTGAGTCTTATCAAGCTGGCCGGCTTTTAACAGCTCTCTAACAGAACTCTCATTGATACCCAACCGCTCCCCGATGACCGTATTCGCGGCGCCTTTTGCTTTGAGGCGCTGCGCAAACGTAATATCAGCCGCTCTTGCTTCCGCCTTAGCAATCGACTTCAGCGCCCGAAGTTCTTTAGTCGTGAGACCAACGCCTTCCGCAACCTGAGCTTCTGTCATCCCTTGCTTCTGCATTGACGATACGTAATCCAAAAAAGATTTACTACGATTTGCGACGTTGCCGCCGGAGCCCCAAGGATAACGACCAGAACGACGAAGAATGCCGTAATGCTGAAGGGAATTGGTCTCATCTTCCGTAATAACGAACAAGATCTTATCTCCTCTCAGGATCGGGCTTCTTCCTTAATGGATTCGATGCGCTTGTCAAAAGTGATAATCCGATCCATGACGTGAAAGATAACGTCAGCATCAGGATGGTGTACACGCACCTCATTGTTCTGGTAGATCCGCAGCTCAGTTTCAAAGTCTACGGGGTTCATCTTATATTCAAGGCAGAAGAGGCCCACGTAAATCTCGAGTTGATGATACGAGGCGGGAACCGTCCCAGTCTTCAAATCATGGACACGAAGGACATTACGTCGAAAAGAAATACAGTCCGCGTGCCCAAACGCATTATCCGAGTAATATAGTGGTTGCTCAGGCGTCATGCGGTAGCCGATTCCGTCGTTCACGTAACTGTTCAATGAACCGGAAGTATCCGGAAGTCTAACGCCGAGACGGATCGCTTGATGCGCAAAACTATGCAACTCTGTTCCACGTTTCGCAGCTTGCGAAGCCAAGAACGCCCGGTCAAGTTTCTCGTCCGAGTAGTTTAACCAGTGGTACCGGCTCGGACTTAAAAACGCATGCTGATCCCTAATGCGTGAATGCATATTGAAGATCATTCAAAACCTCTTCTTCATTCTCGGGAGAGATAAAAGCCGCAAACGACATCTGGCCGAGCATCTGGACGTAGTATGCTTGATTAGGACGACGACGAGAATTTAAGGATGACTTAACCTCAAGCATCGCCCATCGTGACCCAAACAAAACCAAAAGATCAGGCAACCCCTGACGGTTTTGCGGATCGTTCTTAATCACAACGCAACCAGGAAACATTTGCTTGAGCGCGTCAACGACGTGGCGTTGAAAGCGCGACTCACGAACAGCCATCGAACCTCCCTCGCCCGACGAAAGAGCAAAATCAAAAAGGCTTTATCTAGGTCCTTTATCTATTATATGCGAGGTATGCGCCGGGAGGTTATATGCTTTTTTGGTCAGATCGCGCGAAGAACGCAAAACGGTAAGAAGTTGGGAACGCCGGCTCGCCTTCTTGAATAGACGCAAAAAGATCATGAAGGAGGATCCCGTAGAACATGCACGTGATCCAAGCGTTCCCCACAACCTCGTTCGTGTCCAAGTTGATCACTTGTTTACGTCGCACCCACGAATATGGCCAGAACGTATATAGACCAAGACGATGACCTTGATGGTGGTACTTCATCGCGAACCATCGAGGGCGCCAAGACAAATTATCGACATGCGAGTTCGATAGGTCGTAATCGTGATGTATGACACTATCAAAGTATTCGGACGGCGGGGGATCTAAGAAAGCGCGTGCCACAAGAAACGCAACCGGGCAAATGCGTCGCTCACCGTTGACATACAAACCCACATAGTAACGACCCTGTTGGTTTGAGCAAGGACGGAGCAGTCGATCTGTGTCGAGATTGACTACCGCCCCAAAAGCATCCACAGCGTATCTGGGGACTTCGGGGATCCTTCGAAAACCGGTCAACGAACCTCCTCGATCGGATGGAAATTAACGGTTTTGTAGGGTCGGGAAAAAGGGTCGGGAAAAACATCGATTTTCGACCCAAAAAGTTTTCTGGAGAACGTGTTTTTTTCTCTATTTTTTTTACTTTCCAAAAAGTCTTAGAAAGGGGGTATATTTTTCCCGTTTTCCCGACCAAAATGTCCTAAATGTCCGATTTGTACACATTTTAGGCCCTCTTATTGACAATGAAACCCCCTGTTTTTGCACTAAAATTTTCAAATTTACCCTCTTTTTGGCCCTTTTTTGGCCAACATTTTTCCCGATTTCCCGACCAGTTTTCAAAAACGCTTGGTATCTCATATTTTTCCCGACCCGAAATGTCCGTTTTGTCCTTTTTTTAGCCTGGAAGATAAAACTAAAATGCCGTGTGGGCACCTTAGTTTTTTGGGGGTGTGAGATCACTTCAGCTCTTCGTTAGCGATAATGATCTCCCATTTAAACTCGCTCATGAGTGTTTCTGCGTCTGGGGCATACTTCAATCCGTGAATGTCAAGTTTGTCGTTGACTCGTCGGCCGGCGAGCTTGATCGCGGCAAGCTCTCGATAATGGTTCTCAAGAATCTCTTCGCGTGCAGCTCGTCCCGCCTGAACGGTCTTTGCAATCTTAACACCTGCAAGGGCGGAGGATGCCCCAACAACAATCACTCGGGCAAGATAATAGGGGTTCATCTCGGTCCTTTCAAATAGTAGGGGGTCTCATTATATGCCCTGCAATTTTCGCGCGTGGGCCCCGTGGGACTCGAACCCACACCTTACGGATTAAAAGTCCGCTACTCTGCCAATTGAGCTAGAGGCCCAAACCCCTTACAAATATGCCGAGCGACTAGACTCGTTGAAAGAACGCTTTCGCCGAAGCGCTTCGCGAATTGCCCGATCCAGAGGCGCCGCACTCATCAACGTGTAGTAATATAACTTCTCATGCTGTGAGTCAAGACGATCGATTCGTCCTTGCGCTTGCTTATACATGCGATACGAATAAGTAAGCGAATAAAAGCACATAGCGTTAGTCTCAGTGCAATTCCATCCTTCGGCCCCGGCCAGATACTGCACCAAATATACCCAGGAATCTGAGGTCGGGATGTCTTCATGACGATGCCCGTTCCATTCCGCAACTGCTACATCTTCGGCAAGCTCCCGCAGGATCGCAAGCTCATAGTCAAAGTTGTAGAATATAACTAAACGGGGATGTTTTTCCAGCAAAGCCCTCACCGCAAGGAACCTTGTCTCGTCCGTATTCAAGACCTTTCTTGCTACGTAGAAGGTGTTGGAGATAGTCTCGATCGGTGCCTCTTTGAAGACGTCCCAACGATCCCGCCACACCTGAATATACTTCTCACGGTCGTATTGCACAGGTGTTTCAACGAACTCTCGGTCAAGATGCGATCGGTAAGTCATCCCCACAAGAATCTGCGCACGCAGCTTGTACAGTTTGGTAAGACCAACGTAGCGATCGACTTTAGGGAACTTGGTAAAAGTATTGTACACGGCATGTTGCCGGGTGAAATCCGTCTTGTTCTTGTAGAACCCATTTGCGATAAAGACCGGAACGTAATCCATCCATGTGTCGCCCGGCGTTGCCGACAACAAAATCCAAGGGTTGTCTTTGACGACCTTCAGAAACGCCTTGACCCAGGCCCCATACCCAACCAGTCGCTGTTCGTCCGCAATGAGAAATATACCCTCAGCATCCGTATATTTCGCCAAGTTCTGCCAACTGTCGACGGTCAACTCCGTTACTCCTACCAAAGCCGCCTCTCGTTCCCAGTCACCGCTGTCCCGCTTCTTCGCAGTGGTGATGACAAGCAGCTTACGGTCACTGTGGTTCCGCTGGTAATATACCAGAGCGGTCAACGTCTTGCCCGAACCCACAGGACCATACAGAATCTTGCCCGTCGACAACTTCGCGAGAGCCTCCTCCTGATGCGGATATAGCTTCACGTGTCCGAGGTCCATGCAAGATTGGACGCGTTGTTGTAGAACGTATCCCCGTCCAGATGCGCGACAAGCCCGCCCGGCTCAAAACCAGGAACGAACGCCTTTGCGACGAGGCGGTGCACTACGCGCCAGGTGCGCCCGTCTGCATTGGTCAGTTGTACGGTCAAATAGGACGTCGTCGTGGCCCCTTCCTGCAACTTGAGCAAAGCGTATGGGACTAGCCTCTTCTTTTGAATATCGTAGACGCGCCCCCAGTCGCTCACAAGGTAGTTGGGGAATTCGGGGATCGCCAACCACTGCTCGAGATCCATCGCACTTCCTTTCAGTAGGGGGTCTGATTATATGCTCGCAAGGCCGGCGGACAAAACTGTACCCCCATGTAGGGGGTCTCATTATACAACATGTGATTCCCGCGAGACCGGCCAATAATATGGTAGATCCGCTGGCACCCCCGGCCACATCAGACTGTATCGACCTGGATCCTTCCGGATGAGATTGCTCTGATGCGAGCGATGAAATTCTTTGATCCCGTGCCACCACGGAACCTGGCGATCCGGGTATTCCTTTAGCATCTGTGTGAAATATGGCAGTAGAGAGTCTGCGTATCCACGGGTTCGCCAGACTCGGCAGGAGATCAGCCCATATGCGCAAAGCGATCCCTCGTAGCCTTGCCACATGCGAGCTGCGGGATGCGTGCGCCACCCCTTAGTCTCCCCACGCAAAGCCTTGAGGATCTGCATCGTCTCGACCCGCTGCTTTCCAAGGCGTTTTTGGTCTAGACGTGTGAGTGATTCATAATAACCAATCTCAGGCAGAAAAGTGTTGACCATAAATATCTCCCTCCGAGGCAAAACTAAAACCCCTTGTGAGAGTTTTAGTTTTTGGCGTCGGCGCTACGGCTGCTTACCGTCTACCGCACGTTGGATAGCTCGAGCAATACGTAGAACTCGCATGTCATCGTCCATCCAAGCTGCAGAGCTGTCCAAACCAAGTTCGCTAATTAACTCGACTTGCCCGCGCAAATACTCACGACGCATCAGTTGGTCAGCCGTGTGGTTCAAGGCACAATGCTCGTGCAGACAGATGTCTGTTAGGTCAACACCATCCCATGCACGAGCCGCTGCGTTGACTGCGTCTTGATACGAAACCATAGAAGTCTCCAAATATAGGTCGGTGATTAGTGGCGAAAAATGGGGTCCAGAGAGAGGAGAACGAATTTGTGCCCTCTGGGTGTGACGTTGGTTCGAATTCCATCCCAAATAGTGCCTTTAGGCAGGGACAGCGCTCTTTCTGCTTCAGTCACGCTTGCGTAGAGAGTGTTGGTCGTCTTGTCATAGACCATACTCTTAACGCGCCTGTCAGTCGGATACGGGACGCGGTTTGATCTCATTAGGTCCTCCGATTTCGTTACACAAGAAGGGGGTTGGTTTTATTCTGTTTTGCGCGGAGCTGAATTTGTTTTAACAGGGCCCGGACGATAGCAAATTAAGACGACAACTGATCGAAGTTTGAGCAAATAACCGATACGACGCGTTCCGTCCCAAACCACGCCCGAATACAGGTGAGGGTTGTTTGTTTGATAAATATCAATCGTCCGCCCCAAGAGATTTATGTACACCCAATTACGCTGTTTCCGCATCTCCAGTCTCCTTAAGAACGTCGATTTGATACCAGCGCCCTACCGAGAAGTCATACTTGGGAAACGCAATTGTCCGCGCGTCTTGCGTGCGCATTACAACGTGCATTGGTAGAATATACTCGATCACACCCTGATAGAGCTCGATACTTCCCTGATGCGGCTCGGGACCATCGGGCAGCCAGAGAGTGACTTGCAAGACTGTATTGTTCTTGGCCCAAATCGCGATTTGCTTATCCATGTCCACGGCGCTTCGGTCAAAGCTCATTTCAGATTCCCTCCGGTAACGAGATCTCTTCGGGCGTGATGATAACGAGACCGCCAATTATGCGATCCTTCGTATGGGGGCCAATTCGCAAAAAGTTCTGTTCCTCTTGCGTCAACAAGATATAGCGCAACCACGGGTTATTATCGCGCGCGGCTATCATCTTGGCGTAGATGGCGCGTCCTAACAATCTGTCAAGAATGATTCGTGTCGGGTCCGATGATTCCACGTCTTCACCTGTCTAGTTAAATTTGGGACGGATTTTACTTTGCTGGTCGGACAAATATCCGCGGTCGTTCGGTTTCTTGCCCGACGGTGTCACACGCACCCATTCGCCTCGGGCGATCATCTTCTCTTCGTCCTCGGTTGCTGGCCGACGTTTGATCACGGGACCGGCTGCGGTTCCAGCTCCGCCTTTTGTTCCGGGCCGACCTGTGAAAACGACTTCGGGTGTTCGCCGATTCTTGTACCAGATCAAATCGTGGGTGGACACAGCGCCTCCTACCGGATAATCGTGAATATAACCAGGATCCAGACCAAGACAATGAACGTGATGACTAGCACGAATAGCAGGTCTTCCACATTTTGCTCTTTTCGCCGCAGGGGTTCCGGGCGCCTGTTGGTCGTTTAAGAGCCGCAGCTAGGTGCGAAACTTCTTCTGCGGATCCCCGACGAAAAATATAGACCATTGTTCAACGACTAAACAGTCGTTGTGGTCTCATTATAGACGATGTAAAATTCGCGAGGCTAGCGCATCTTTCTTACCGCCCGTCGAAACGCAACATACCGTTCCTCATGCTTTTCGCTCCACGTCCGTCGAACCGCAGACACGACTACCACGCCAACTCGGGTATAGCTTCGGGCAGCCCACTCGCAATTTTCCCATTCCGTCTGCCATGTCCGGCGCCATATCGGTTTTTCCCGTTGCACGCGGTAAATAGTAAGATCGGACAAGTCAACAAGATTACGCCAGAATCGTTTAACCCACATCAACGACTGCGCCCCTGCAAAGTTAGGGCTTCTTGGCGGCCGGCCTCAATAGCGCGTTGGAACCAGACGGTTAGAGTTTTGTGGTCGGGGACACTCCCCTGAATGCGATCGCCAAAAACCGCGAGAAAATGAGTAGCCCAGTCGCTTGGGTCAGTGTTGAACTCATCCATCATCGCCCACATTTTGCTTAGGTGCGACTCGCACATAATGCTTGTTTGGAACGGCCCAGGTAACGCCGGCCGCAACGCCAAAAGCCACCACAGCTTGCAGGATCTCACTCCATAGCAGTCCATCGTCGACCAGCGGCACCAGATATGCGATGGCAGCGAACAAGCCCGATAGAAGGGCTTTTCTCGACTCGAGCACCAAGTCCATGACTAATCTCCTTTGCAAGTAGAATATAGGGCGCTCTGTTGAGTCGTTTAAGATGAGCGGTACCGGCGCCGCTCCATCCCCTATCTTTCCTGTCTCAGCTAGTGTGACTGAAGACCTTGACTTCAGGCTCCGGATTGATGAGAACGAGCTCCTCGCCCAGATCAGTCACCGGCTCGAAGTTGCTCTCGAATGCGCGAGTGGTATACACCTTGAAGCCTCGTCCCGCGTAGAGAACCCAGTCCCCAGCAAACGCTCGAGTCTGCCCCGTCGACAAGGGGCGCTGCACGTTCACCTTGACGAACGGCGTCCTCGATGCGGTGTAACGCACCTCGCCATCGCACCAATCGGCGACATCCTCCAGGTTGTCCTCGGTGACCTGAACGGCCTCGACCTCGAACGGCTTACGCTTGTACAGCTCCGGGCTGACACCCATTTGACTTTCTCCTCTTGTGAGTCAACGATAATAGACGCCGGCAACGACGACGCCTTTCCAACGCACTGGCCCAGCGTGCACCTTAGTGGACCAGCTTTTACATTGTGCGAGAACAGGGCAATCGTAGCAGATGTTCTGGGCCTGCCTTACAAGACCCTGGCGCGCCCAGTTACCTCTGCCGTCAAATATAAACGAGTCTGGAAACTGCGCGCACAACGCATCTCCCATCCATTCATACTTTTTTACAACTTCGAACAAAGGGCTATATACGTCGCTGTCAAACACTAGCCTCATCCCCATCAAACTCTGCGTACTTCAGAGCCAATGGGTCTTCGATAATAGTCACGTAGAGCGACTGCAAATATGCCTTGATTCCGCTTTTACCCTGGACTTTCCATTCATACGGACGGACAATAAGATCGCAGCTCTTAATATCGACCCAATCCAGCATCTCCACATCTGCCTCGGAGAGACGCGTCTGTCCACGAGACGTGATCTGGATGACGGTAGGGGGCCGGCCTTTGAAATTAACCGCGACTGGCAGCCACGGCTGATCAAGATCGCCTTCCTCTCTTGCCCGCAGGTATTTAATGTTGTAGCCGCAGTCCTCAAGGTGGTCTGCTTCAGACTGCGACGGAATCAGAACGCCGAAGTTTCGATCTCCTTCTCGATTATACATCCCCTCCTTCCCTGAGAAGTTGCGGAAAATAAGCCGCACATCTTGCATCACAACAGTTGGCTCGCAAGCGCGAAGCTCACTACCCATCTATTCCTCCTGCGTTAGCTAACGAACGCTTCGAACGAGCCGAAACGTTCAATGGTGTCTACGGCGTCTTCGACCAGAGCTTGATAGAACGATTTATCGATGTTCTGCCATTCCGATGGACCCAATTCCTTAACGACGGCGGCCTCCTTCCAGAAATATCCCTTTGTCCCAGACAGCGCGTACTTGCGCCCGTCTTTGACTCGGTAAAGCGTACCGCCGCCTGTGCCTTCGCGGACCGGAACGAAGCTTCCAGACCGTCCGACAAAGTGCATACGCTCGTCGCCGAAATCGATGTAGATGGCGCCATTGGTTACCGAACGGACTTCGCACAAGTCTTGGAGGTGGATCTCGTCATGCGTGAACAAAGTTCGATAGACATATGGGTGTTGGAATTGAGCGCCGACAGCGTCCCATTTGTCGCCTTCTCGGGCGATGTAAACGGCGTCGTTGACAAGACAGAATTTCTCGTATGTCTTCTCGTGGTCGAACGTGTACCCGTATCGCTCGCCAAATTCGGTTACAAACTGAATAATATCGGGCGTGGCATTAGGGATCTTGACTGAGTCCGTCTTAATATGCACTACCGGGAAGCCTTGTTCCTGGATGGCATGCTTGAGATCAATCATGAACAAAGCGCCACGCTTCGCGACGATGTTGTCTTTATTTCGAGGATCGCGGAACACCGTATCAAATTTGGCACTGGTTAGGCCATAGACAATATTGATGACGATCTTCAACGCATGAGACAAGTCTTTGGCGGACTGGGTATCAGCGTCTGAGATAAAAGAAGCTAATTTTCCATCTAGCATCTGCGCCGCAGCAGAATAATCGCCTTTCTTAATGGCGAGCCGCGCGTCGAGCAGATCGTTAAAGTTCTTTGTATAAGGCCCGAACAAATTTAGAAGGCGAATAGACGTCGGGTGCATCGAGGCAACGTCAAGAACCGCAACATTCTCGTACATCCCTGGTTCAGCGTATACGTACCCGCCTTCACTAGGATCCTCGCCACGGTAAGAGCTTTTGCCGCCCTCGAAAATATAACCCGGAAACAACTCGCTGAGATCTGTATAGACGAATGAGCCTTGAGGAGAGGGGTCTCCCTCAAATACGATTCGCGCCGTGTGCTTCTGCGTAGTGTCGTTGACGCTGAGCCCGCTGATCGAAGCGAGAATCTGTCTCGCGACAAAGTCCTGGGCCCTGGACTCCGCGACTTTCTCCGTTGCAACGACATCGTTGGCGCAATAGTCGGCAACTTCGATCCAACGCTCCTCTGGCACCGGCTCGTCCCACGGGTGGTCGAGCTCTTTGTGGACGATGCCGAGCTCGATCTGGAACTTCTTCAGTCCTTGCTTCTTGGACGAGTAGTCGTACACATCGGCGTAAGATAGCCCATACGCCTCGCCGAAGGTGGCGTTGCGGTTCTTGTCCACAATCAAAGCTTGACTGAGTCTATACAAACGCTCATTGTCGTAACCCAAGAACGCAGCGTACAAAATATGGTTGTCATAGCGTCTGTTGTTGAACCCCACGAGCTTTTGAGCAAGAAGAGGTTCGATGTCATCGGGCTTCGGATTGATCATCCGCACAACAGGGTGATCGCCCTCAAACTTCCAACACAACACGAACAGGTTAGGGTACACCTCAACGTCGAAATATACGAGCGCGTCGCCTTCTCCGGAGATAGAGACTGTACGATCCTCCGACTTAAACTTCATCTCCCTGACAAGCCGCAGACATTCCAACGGTCGGTTCGTGCTGTTGTTGGCGAAAGCCACGATCGAGGACCGCAGATCTGTGACATCATAGCTCAAGTCAGAAGAATATGCGTCATCCAAGACCTTCTTGATGAAGTCGATTGACGACTTCGTGTTAGGATGAATCTCCTTTCTCAAATTTCGAGCAATCATCTCTCGAAGCCCGCGCTCAGATTTGATCTGTTTGACATCGATCATCTTTCTCTCCTTCATAGGCAACCCGCTTGTGATTTGCGCAACTTCATGGTCGTTGCATCGCGACAGCCTACGGCGAAGAGACGAGTCCCCGAGCAAAGTTTTAATCTCAATGCCCGGAGAGTACTCGTTATCTAGTTCTTTGATGTCGCCGTTGTAAATATAATGCAGATGCAGCCCTTTCCCGCTCATACTCAACTCAGTATAGGTTGGCGGCCACGCACTAGCAGCTTCAAGATTCTTATCGAGGGACTTCTCTCCACTTTCATCGCGCAAATCGAAATCGATCACAATATGATTCTTAGGAATCTTGACGTAATGCACCAGCGAAGTGTCCAGATCGGTCAGGGTGGTCTTGACTAAGCCCCAACGCTTACTAGGCTTACCTGTTTCTGTGGCGTACTGAGCCGGCATGTCTGCCAAAATATCGTCAAGCAACGATCGGCGTTGAGCCAGATTGATTGAGAACGATTTAGGCGACGACGGAGCGACCCCAGTCAACTTCTCCAGCTTGAAGTCTTTGAACAAGCTGTACACCTCCTGACCGTCGACCATCGTTCTCTCTACGAAATTCTCGTAGTAATTCATCATCTCGTTACGAAATATCTGCATCTGCATCGGTTTGTTGTTTGACTCGGTGCAGAATTCCTTATACAAAGCATAGGCCCTTTTAAGGGTAATCCCGTCCGGCGCTTTCAACTCGGGCAAATATGCTTCGACGAAGTTGTAGAACACGTTGGTTGAATACATCATCTTCGTGGGGCGGTAGTTGTCATAATAATTCTTGCCCATGCTTTGATACACTCGAAGACAGTGCGATGCAATAGCGCCGAGTTCAAATTCGATCCTCGACATCAACACTTGATAATGATCAAACGTGTGCAAATTTCCGGTTGGTTGGACATCGATCAGTCGCCGCAATAAACCAGACCGAGAGTCACTAATCTTGACGGGGTTGTTAGTGCCCATAAACAGAAACGTGTTGATGCGTACATTATACTGAGATTTATACTTCTCGTTGATCACCATATTCTCATGAGAGACCAACGAATTCAACCTGGTGTTGTCCTCAATCCGGGACAAATCGCCATCGTGTTGGATTCCCACCAACGGGTTCTCTTTGAAGACCTCCAAGGCAAAAGAGGTCCCGTTGGACCCGAGCGCCTTCGCGTCAAAGACGTTCGTATAGCCGGAGAATAGACGCTCAATAATATGAAGGACTGTGGATTTACCGGTCTTCGCGGAGCCATAAAGCACAATAAACTTCTGAATGTCGACAGAGTCTCCCGCCACAACGGAGCCGATTGCCCACTCAATCTTAGCGAGCTCCTCCTCAGAATATAGCTTTCCAACCAGTTCGTCCCATGCGTCGTGTGCACCATCCTCTAGGGCGTAGTCAAGACGATGGCTGATGTAGTCGGTCTTCTTGACTTTCGTATTGGAGAACGCCAGGAACTGGTTCAACTGATGATAATTGTTCTCGTTGTTCCGCACATAGCGCAAAAATGCGTCATGCGACCCGGTAGAGTGCTCTTCCATCCAGCGAATATAAGGCTGATCAAACTCCGCGGCGACTCGGCGGAGCTCTGCATCGACAAGCTCAACCACCCTGTAAATATCCGTCGACCAGAGCCCCGCTTCCTCGTCCCAGATGGCATAAAACTTCCCGCCGCGCGTCATCAAGTCTCGCGACTTACGACTGAGGAATTCAGGGTAGACTTCGGTCTTCTTTCCGTTCTTTCGAACCTTTGCCTTGAAGAAGTCCACCGGCTAAACTCCCTCCTTCTCGATGACGTAAGCATTCATCTGATACCAGATTTCTGTATTTCGTTGGTCTCGGGGCGGATGCATCAGTGGAAACAACCCTCCCGATCCATTGTAATCGTAGGTTCGCCAAATAAACCGATCCAGAATCTCGTCGATCTCCCTTTCTACGGCAGGGTTACGACTATAATCCCGATCGGAACACGGCGGAAACGACAAATTACGGAGAAAAAGCCAAAAATGGTTACGCGGATCTCCCCCGGCGAGAAAAGCAAAGCGGCGTGTAAGCGCCACTAGCATCTCAAGGACGGAGCATTTTTGGCCAGGCCAGAACAAATCGGCTTCGGAAATATCATGTGTGTCCAAGAATTCTTCGCGCAGCACTCGTCCGTCTTCTAGACGGTTATCATCGTTGGGGATAAACCAGATAAACTCCTTGAGATAAAGCTGATTAAACAGACGATGACACGTGCGATTGGGATTCTTGACGCGCGACGACAGAATGAGCTCATAGAGCCACTCCAAATATCGATCGTCAAGGTATTGGCTCACCCATCATCACTCCGAAACTTTCGGACTTTCCGGAAGGCGCGTGCTGCATCGTGCTGCAGACTATCTTCCTCGTCATACCCCAGAACGTTCTTCTCCCACGAGCCGTAGTCGATAGTGATCAGAACGTCTAGGCGAAGCTGGTCGTTACGAATATAGACACAAACATTGTCGTCCGAATACTCGTCGAAACGACTGAGATCGGCGTATTCCCCAATTGTGCGCTCAGGCAACGAGACGACGGTATCTGTCTCATCGACTAGAGCTCCGTCTTCTTCGTAATAGGTCCACTCGACCTGAGCATTGCTGGGTTCGTTGTAGCGAAACTCTTCTTCTGTGATCAAATATGGAGTGCGGCCCGGCTCTGGGCGTTCGTCCGATACCGGATGATAAGACGCTTCTTGCAGTTTTTCGAGTGGGATCGGATCGTCCTTATTGGGGCCGTCGGCGTTAGAACGCTCCGGCACTGTATAGAGTCGGGCGTAATCTGTATAGACTGCGTAATCGGTGTCGACCTCTCCCAGCGGTGCCGGCTTGGCGTTCTCCTCGCCGTTTGGGGCCGGCACGACCTCGTATTCCTCTCGCTTATACAGAGTTTTGTAATATAGCTGGGCTCGTTTCACCTCCTTTTGCAGAATATCCTCAGAGCGCTCTGCCATAGCTTGCCGCACGAGAATTCCGCCCACGGTTGCTCCGACGCCGAGCCCCAACGCGTAGAAGCCAAACGGGGACGTTACCCTATGAGCAAGCATCGCCCGAATCAGGTTCATAGAATTCACACCTCTCGAAAGTTAACTCGGTCGACAATGACGCCATCCACGTTAAAATCGAGAAACACGGACAGCTCGCGCCCGTTTACAAAATCCCGCAAACGCGGATCATCTCCGTGCAGGAACCCGAAGTCAATATAGTTGTCTCCGGTTCCGTCCTCGTTGATGCGCCAGCCAACAACCTGCCCAGCTTTGGACCGTTCCATTCCGAGCATGTCGTAGACCTCGTTCAGGAACACATGTCCCTTTGCCTTAAGCAAATCGTTCGCATAGTTCTGCTGAGCGCGCAGGAACAGATAGTTGGCGTGCGGCACGTCCTGCCAATGCTGGTTGTACTCGTCAAAGAAACGAGCATACGGCGAATATGCGGTCTCTCCGATACGCTTACGCTCAACTACCTCTTTCGAACCTGTGTCTTTGTTCTCGATCGCCACGCGCTCAGAATATGCGTCGTAACGCAGGTCACGCTCAACTTCCTCACCGAATTCCTGCCGAACCCGATCGCGATACAGCTTGAACGCCCGGTCCAGTCCATTGTATGCCACCGTCAGGGCAGCCACACGAGTGTTGAGGATGAAGTGCGCACGAGCAAACGCGGCGACGGTCAGGGTGCCCACCAAGATTGTGGGGGCGTACAGCCGACCCACGTCAACAAAGGTCCGCGTGTAAATATAGATGCGATCCCGCAGTGCATCTTCCTCCGTATAGTGATGCTTGGCCACCATCTCGGAGTCTTGCTCGACAGTGCGCACGTTCTGCAGGTCCTGCTGCGTCTTCTGCAGAACCTCATCGACGCGGAGAGTCGCCCGCGACGCCAGAACGGTGGTTGCCGCAAATCCTACCACGCCCGCACCGAACAGAATATGAGGCGAGTTAACCTTGCCCGCCAAGACCAGCCGCCCCATCTTTTGGGAGACGGCTGGTGACATGGCTTTTCTAATAAGTTGCAACTTGTTCATCTTAGTCCTTTCAGTCCAGTGGTTCGGGTTGCGAGAGATCGAGCAAATATCCGGACGAGATCCGCCGGACTTTGGCGCCACTTAGATCGTACCAACCCCAATTGGCGTCGGTGTACGCCGGAGTCAGATCCAGCAGGTTGTAGAGATCTGAGACGGACACGTGCTGATAGCGATCGAGCAGATCATACATCCGATCCAGGACTTCGTGCGCCTCGGCCCGTGTTGTTAGAACCACCTCTTCAAAATTGTGGCTAGTACGGGCTCTCCGACTCAACTCTCGGCGAGGCTGTCTGTCGTCCGGAAAAGGCGGACGCGTTCGGCTACCACGCCCGGCGTACTGCTCGTACTGAGTGTAAACTCGCGGTCGGCCACCACGCCCAGACCGAACTCTCGGATTGTAGTAGTGACTGTCCCCGAATAAGAGCCGCTCAATTCCGCCGCTCACCGCATCAGTGATCATGTCTTTCGCAGCGGGAATAAGCACGTCAAGAACCACATACTGTCGAACGTTCTGCGCATCGGCCCCTAGGAACGTCTCACGGACTCGACTGCCAAGAGACCGTTTTCTACGAACCACACGGTTGACAACGACCTTCTCGATCTTCTTGTCTTCAGCCGGCGGGGCGGGAGGAGGCGCCGGCTGCTGGAACGCTGTGCGCGTGTTTGGAGGAAACTCTTCCATAATATAACCTTCCATTAGTCAAAAATAAAAACTAAAGATCCTTGTGGGGATCTTTAGCTCTGAGAGGTTCTCAGGGGGTAGGGGTGTCCTCAGTCGTTCCAGAGGTGTCAGGATCGAGGATCGTGCACAGTGCATTGTCAACATAGTTGGCAGCGTACTGTCCGGCAATCGCGCCCAACGTGATGGAGCCGATAGCAATCTGCATTTTCTGCAAAGGGCTATCGTCTTCCATTCCGTTAGACGAGAAAGTCCGGCTAGTAGCGCCAGCCACACTAGAGGCGACGACATACCGTACAAACGATCGAGCGATCCGAATTTTGGTCTCGGTGCGCATGGGGATGCTTCCTTTCTGTAGGGGGTCTCATTATACGGCATGCAATTTTCGCGAGAGACGGGCGCATGTTCAACTCGTGGCGTGGGCGGTAGCTACGCCAACAGGTTCTTCGGCTGTCGTTTAAAACCAGCATCCGGTATAGGGGCCAACCCCCTACAGGAAAACCCCTTGCTGGCTCCCGTCATGCCCTGTGCTTACGCGCGATTCTGAAGGTGCGCGAGAAGCTGCTCTCTCGACATCGACTCCAACTCCGCTTGCGACAGTGTCGTCTCTGTGATCTCGGGCTCAGCCAAAGGAACGGTTTCGACCGTAGCGCGCTGCGCCTGCTGAATAAGATCGTTAGGCATCACCGCCAACATGAACTGAGCGGCCTTCTCCGGATTTTCGAACAAAGAGAACAGAAACGCGTCATACGCCGCGGTGTCCTTGAACGCCATCCAAATATCATCCGACTTAGAGAAGCGCTGCCCGTCAGCGCTACGCTCCCCGTAGGATAGCCGCACAATCTCCTTGACCAGTGCCAAAATCTTGGTAAGTTCCGGCAGAGTTACCTCGCGAACGTCCCCCTCGAGCATGGACTGGATTTCCTGCATCTTCTCTCCAAGATGCAGATGGTCGACTAGCTCAGTCTTGGTGATGTTGAAATATAGCGTGCTTGTCTGCGTATTCCCGTTGAAATCTTCGTAGGTGATAGTCTGCTTATACATCCTCGTCCTCCGTGTCGTCTGGGTCTGTCCGCGGCGGGTTCAGTTCCTCAACCAGAATCGCATATAACAAAATCAGATAGTTAATATGATCGATAATCTTTTCGTCCCACTCTTCGAGCGAGTGGGTATGAGGAGACTTCGCCATATCAAATATCGACACCGTATGCTTCGCCAGCATCCCCGCAAGGGCGCCCGGGCGACTTGTATGCTGCAGATTCGCAGCGGTAGTAAAGTTCGCTAGAACGTCGACCTCCTTGGCGTACTCGCCTCGTTTAAAAGTTAAGACTGACGAGACTTGTTGGAAAATATGCCCCAACAAGGCGTCAAACTCTGCTTTCCTCAAAACAACTCCTCCCAAAGAAAAACTAAAGAGCCTTGTTAGGGGCTCTTTAGCTTTTGTGGACTCAGATCTCGTCGGGGGTCGACTCGTCCGTCTTCTCCGGCTTGTTCTCGCAGTCGTCCGACTCCTCGGAGGTCGTCGACGTGAGAGCGTAGCCGAGCAGAAGGCCGGCGGCAAGCGTACCGCCAACAATGGCGACGCGCTTCCCAAGGGCCTTCCAGTCGACCACGATCACGGTCTTCGACTCGCTAGGAGCGTCGGCCGCGGGAGCGGGGGTCGGGGTGTGGGACATGGTGTTTCCTTCCTGTGAGGGGGTTTGGTCTCACTATAGAGGATGTAATTTTCGCGATTACTCGGTCTCGCAGAGCTCGAGAATATACGCTCCCGCCTCGTCAACGACGTCGCCAATTGTCAGATCCTCCGGCAACTTTGCCAGAAGGTCGTTGTCTGGCGCGAGCTCGGATACCTCACTAACCAAGGTGTCGCGATCCGGCAACTCATCACCCGCAAAGGTGAACAACATGGCGCCCATCTGCTCTGACGTGTCCACGCCAAAGAAAGCCAGCGCCTGGCAGAATTCCTCGGGGTCCTGCCCACCCTCGTAGAACACCTCATCCAGCTCGGCCCGCATTTCTTCTTGCCAAGTGGGGCCGCTATCCGCGCAGCCCGCCAAGGTCAAGATGCCGACCGTGGTAATTGCCGCGTACTTGCCAATCTTCTTCCACATTGTGATGCTCCTTTAAATATAGGGGGTTTAAATGTTGTCTAACTCACACGGTTGTAGTGTCGTGTCGGACTCACCATAAAATCCATGACAATGCACGGCCGATCGTCGTCTGCCATGGTGGTAGAGAACCGCAACTCCAAGAGCAGGTCTGAATTCCAACCGATGTCGTCAGAGAACTTCGTTAGATCTAGACCAAGTTGATTGTACAGATCGCTCAGAGACGCGTAGAAGTCGTTGATGATCTTCTTGTTAATGTAGTTTTCTGCTCTCCTCATTGCCTCCATATCACTGTAGAAATATCGCCCTGCGTAGAGGTCATAGCACAGCACTGTGCCTACACCTTGAATAATGGGTTGATTGCGAACAGGGTTATCACGTACCCGATCTTGCGCAATCTCGTCTCTCAGTGCCCGTTCTTTACTTGAGCCCAGCTGCTCGGTAACCTTGTGCTTATACTCGGTGAACGCGCGCTCTGTCAGAGAATATGCAGCGACCATGGCGGCTGTCCGACGATTACTGACATATACGGCGGCGATCAGGCACGCGCAAGAGACTACACCACTTGCTACCGCGGGAATATAAAGACGCCACGTCAACGAGACGATGTCTTCTTGAGCCAACGGTTCGGCAACGACATAGTTCTGAGCTGCGTCGTCTGCCCGCCGGTCTTTCTCCTCCTCGAGAATATAGGCGGCTCGAAAACCGGCTTGTGACGCAAGCACCGTCGTTGTAACAACCCCGGCAAGCCCTACAGTTGCAAGTAATGTAGGCGCATTGTCGACGAGAAACTTTTGCGACATCCGCATCACATCAGTCAACATCGTCACTCCTCTCCATCATCTGTTCTAATAGTCGAATTTCACGTTCACGCTTTATTTGGTAATAATATGCTCGCGTCAATAAGACCGTGACAAACGAGCATAAGAGAAACGACGTACTGAGAAAGATATATGCCGCTAAAACCCAGATGTCGCCTGGAACCGACGATCTCACTGGTCCTCCTGTAGTTGTCGGCGGTGACGCAGTTCGATCAGATCTTCAGCCATGAGCGACAGGAAATATGGCCCGAACATCAACAGAAGAATAATGGCGGAAATGACGTCGCCCATTTGTGCTTCCCTTCAAACAAAAAAAAGAAAACCTTAGCCCCGTGTTAGGGGGCTAAAGTCATCAGACCTCCAGGTCCTCAAGAGCAGCCTTGAGCTTGGAGACGGTCTTGTTCGTCTTGGTCTTCAGATCAGCAACCTCTTGCTCAACCTGCTGCTTACCCTTGACGGCTGCGTATGCAATGCCCAGGGTGGCGGCGAGGTTGGTAGTGGTCACGATCAGGAGTGCGACGGTGGAGCCGTTCATTTCAATCTTCCTTTCGGTAGGGGGTCTCATTATACAGCATGCGATTCTCGCGATGCCATCGGCTCCAAAAACAAAACCATAGATCCTTGTGGGGATCTATAGCTTTAGAACTACTGGTTAACGGGTCTTGGCCAAACGGCGCCGAGCAACGATGAGCAGTCCAACGACGGCCGCGCCGTACGCAACAGTGATAGTGTTGTGAACGGTCGGGCTCTGGTTGTAGTGGTCAACGTTCTTCTGGCAGAGTTCAGTCCAGGTCATGGTCTTCTCCTTAAGTAGTGGGTCTCATTATATGGCATGCAATTTTCGCGACCTAACCAAGACTAAGACTCCGTGTGGGAGTCTTGTCTTAAGACGGCTATCGAACGACAGCCATGTCTTCGATCCGGCGGGTTGCGCGGGTCTGGCGACGCTTCTCTCTAAGGTCTTCGTCAAAGAGATAGGTCACCACAGTCGCGCGAGCGGCGGAAAGGGTCATGGTCTTTCCTTTCATTAGTAGGGGGTCTCATTATACTACGTGTTATTTCCGCGACCTTCCTACAATTTTTGCTCCGGGGAATTTTTAGATTTTCAATTTATCCGAAGTGTGGGCAAAAGCTAAAACTCCTTGTAGGGAGCTTTAGCCTTTACCTTCAATCGTCCGGGGTTACGGTCAGCGCAGAATACGCAAGAAAGGCAGAGCCTTCGAGGTGATGACGTGAGTTCGTTCATAACCGACAATCACCAGAATTCCGGCAAGGTTACCAAGTACGGCAGCCCAAGCGTCCGGGCTCACGCGCTGAGGGCGGTCAATTTCCTTCAGCGCATAAAGCTTCGTTAGCTGGTCTGCCATCGCGGCATACTCGTCAGAGTCTGATGTCAAGCCGGCCATTTCCGAGAAAATCTCGTCAATAGCCTCATCAAGCTTCGACTTCTCTTTAGTCTTACGGCGCAACATGGTGCTCCTTTCGGTAGAGGGTGTCATTATATGACGTGTATCAATCGCGGTCAGACCGCTCTACCGAAAATATAACGCGTTTCTTATGCTCCATGTCTAACGGATCGACATTAAGCTCCAAACTGAACAACTTTTTACCATCATGTTCAGTGATCAAAATAACACCGTCTGTTTTGCGCCGATGATAATACAAATATAACAGATTCAGACCGAGAAGCACTAGAATTACTAGATACATTTCCACGCTAAACTCCTATAGGTATGTAAACGCCGGATATGCCTCAAACCCCTCAGGGGTATCAGTACGAATATACTCAGTAACACGAGCACGCACCATAGGCGTATATCGGCCACGGACCGAGACAATATCCCCCAGAAAATAATCCTGCCCGTAGACCCATTGCGATCGTGTAGACACCTCGCCGTCGACAGCTTGCAGTTTTAGATGGGCTTCGAGAATACGTTCGCCTTCGTCAACATTATGCTCGTTCCACTCAGTGTTATCATACCCTTCTTCGGGATCGCCCCCGTCAATATAAAACACTCGACGACTAAGACCGGTTAGCTGCCCTTCCGGGCGACGAGCAATAACGATGCCGTTATTAACAAGAATCGCTGCCTCGTTATGGTAAATATCCATAGAGAAGGTATAGTTCGGCCGGATCAAATCGTCGATCTCAGTGTCAAAGATCACAATGGCGTACGTAGTCTGGCCATGGCTCTTGTTAAATCCGCGATACACGTCCCACCGCAGGGCAGTAATGTTTGTATTTGTCGCGCCCGTAACAGCACCTGTAGACGAATCAATATCTATTACGCGCCCTGAGGAAGGCGGTCGGATCGTCCGAAAACCATAAGGGCGATACCGTAAAAATTTCTGAACTTCGGGCAGCGCTGGGCCCGGACGAATAAACCGTTGCTTGATCGGCCCCGCGTTGCCGCTCGTAATATCGGTGGTGCTATCCGTGACGACAGTGTTTAAGACTCCATCGTTCGAATTCTTCGCGCTCACAACCGGAGGCTGCCGAGTATAGTCATACGTGGACCGTTCATGTAGGGCATGGTAAATCAATCGTAAAGCTGATGCAAGCGGTGAGTGCGAGAATGCTTTGTACCGCTGAGCTCGCTTTCTCCCCAAGACGCGATGATTCAGAAATGACGTGATAGATCTCCCAGACACAATAAGCTTCTCAATGCCGGCGTCATCCGTTTCAATGCGGATATTCTCGACCATCATTACCTCAGTTGTCTGGCGCAGACTGACTAGGGTTTCCATGGGCAACACAGCCAAAGTCTTACGAACCGCATACGTCTCTAGCTGAAACTCGCCAGGCTCGGCGAAGCGCTCAGTCCAGATCAATGAATGATAATGCGTAATCGGATCGCCCACTGGCAAAAAGGTCGACGAGCTCAAAACAAGGAAATCTAAAGTAGACATCTAGATCCCCCAATGCCGGCTACGATACTCAAAAGAGATCCATTCAAACTGCGAGGGATTGGATGTCTGAACGACGTGCGTGCCGCCATGTAGCGTTAACCATTTCGATTCTGCTGTCAGCATCTCCAAAAATCGGATAAACGAAGCCTCTCTTTTTAGTTTAACCTGTCGCGTGGCCTGATTCGTATCAACAATCAGACGATCGTTTACTGCAAAAGCCGATTGGAAGTCCATAAAGGTTCCATTTTGAATTGCGATAGAGAAAGTCGAAACGGCTGTCAGAAATTTAATCTCAAAGGCCACGCCGGTAGGAGCGAGCCCCACATTGTCAATTGTCCACGTACTTGTTGCCGGCGGGATAAAACGGGTTACGTCCGGCTTTTCCAGATAAGGTCCTAGACAATCGATCGTAATCTGGACTTCTGGTTTCTTATTGAACGGAACAATCTCAATACGCTTAACGTAACCAACCGTCTCAACAACAGCTTCGTTCTGGGAGAGAAAAACCACGCGAATGGACTGATTTGCCGGATCAACGCCCGGACTCAGCAGCCCGTACAGATAGTAACGCAAATCGGAGACTGTTTGGCCAATCTTGTAATCAGGGTTAAGGCCCACCCGAGCAACAATCTGCCTGCCTTGCGAGCGCCGATCTACAAACACCCCGCCCGGAGTATGCGTCTCGGCGAGAACGACATCGAGTTCAGGCGGACCTAAACCGTCGATATGAGCAACTTGATACGGGTCGGTCGCCTTGACCCCAAAGATCGGCAAGTCGATCTCGGTCAGACCAATGAGCCGGACTGCGTCAAATACAATCATAGCTGACTCAAAGCCTCCTTTGCGAGATCCAATTGATTGCGCGTATTCCGATAGATTTCCAAAGCGCTCAGAGCCTTGGGCGAGTTGTTGTACTGCTTAAATTCTACGCGAGCTTGCCGAGCGAGCTCCGCTTGCTGCGCAAACGCCTGAGCACTTACCGCCCGCGCTTGAGCAATATCTCCGGCCCGATTCACAGAGACCTGAGGGGTAAGCCTACCATTACGAAGCAACGCGTTGGCTGTCGCTGCGTCTTTACGGAACGAAGTAAGGTCTAGAACAGGCGCCACGACTGGGCGAATATTCAGATCGCCGTCCATCATCTTGTCCATGTCTTTCAACGACGCCTTCATCGCACTAATAGCAGCATTCCCGACCCGCGCGGCAGACTTCTGAACCTGCTTGGAATTGTTATCCAGCCCGACAACGAGGCCGTCGTCGAAATATCGGCCCAGAAGCATTGTTTCTCGCGCCGGCGAGTTGATGCCAAACACATCCTTGGCAGCCTGAAGGGCGGCAATGGCGATTCGACGCGCTTCGGCCACAACTCGACCAACTCCGCTCGCAAGCCCACCCGTCATGCCATCAATGATTGCGCCAGCCAGATTTGCACCCGCCGCGCGCAAGTCGCCCGAACGATTTCTGATAGTGGTCGCGACGCCATTGATAAACTTAATCACCGCATCGGCGCCCTCGTTCACCAATTTATTTGCTCCCTGACTAACCTCTCGAATGAACCGAGTAATAAGATTGATCCCAGCGTTCACGACCCGCGACATATTGTTGGACACACCGTTGATAAACTTTACCACAACGTTGACGCCAGCCGTAACAATCCGGTTCATGTTGCTCGCCAGACCGTTCAAGAAACGAACAACAATATCGCTGCCCAGCCGGACAATTTGCGGAATATTATCCCGGATCCCACGCATCAGACGAACCAACATCTCGAAGCCAACAGTGATCAACGTCGGGAACAAGGCCCGAATATTCTTAATTCCTTCGAGCACTAGAGTGCGGAATGCTTGACCCATCTTTGGGACGTTCTGGATGACCGCGTCCAAAAGTGCGCCCAACAAGGCAGAGAACGCCTTTACCAGTTCTGTGGCACCTTTCCCAATCGTCGCGACGAACTCGATCATGCCTCTGGCCAAGGCGTTCGCAAGCCGCGGGATTGCTGTGGCCACATGCTCGAATCCGTCGCGAATAATTTGAACGCCCACCTGAACTGCTTTGATCGCGACATAGAAGGCTGCGGCAAATATAAGAGACGCTGCGCCTACAGCAGATAGGCCCAACCCAAACACAATCAGTGCCGCCCCACCAGCCGCAATCAAAGGGGCAGCGGATCCAAAGGCAACGCCCGCCGCAAAGAGCAAAGTCATTGCGATCGTAAAGGAGATAAGCGACTTTACCAGGTCGCCCCAACTCAATTCGCTCAATGACGTAATAACTGGGATAAATATAGCAATGGCGGCTGCCGCTACAAGCAACGCGCCTGCGCCTGCCATGGTACCCGACATAGCTGCCAAAGCAACACCAATAATAGTCAGCGCCAACGCAAGCGTAATAAGACCTTTAGCAATCTCGCCGATTGACATCCCGCCAAACGTCTGAACAACTTTGCTGATGATGAGGAGAGCGCCAGACAACACGAGCAAGGCTGCCGCGTTCGCAAGCATGTTGGTAGGCATTTTGCTCATAGCTTTCGCCAAAATAACTAAGGCGGCGGCCATCACCAGCAAGCCCTTGCCCGACTCTTTAAGCTCTGGCCCCGCAAAAGACTGAATTGCTTTGGAGAGAAGGAGCAACGCTCCTGCAATAATAACCAGACTCACAGCCTGCCCTTTAAGGGGCGGCATCATCTTCATGCCTTGACTGATGACGATCAAAGCCGCGGCTACAGCAGTCAGGCCTCGGGCAAGGTCACTCCAACTCAACGCGGCCAAGTCTTCTAGAGCCTGCGCAAGAATAACCATTGCCGTCGCAATTGCGATAATCCCGAGCCCGGCTCTAATCAACCCCTTGGGGTCCTTGGCCAAGGCATTGGCCGCCTTCGTCAGGGCAAGCAAACCGCCCGCAATGCCAACAAGACCTTTAGCAATCTCTTCCCAGCTGAGGCCGCTCAACCGCTTTAGAGCAGCCGCAAGAATAAGCAAGGACGTTGACAACAGGACAAGGCCCGCCGCGAGCGCCGGCATCTTAACAGCTGCGGGGGAGTCAACAATTCGGTCCATGATTGCCATGCCGCCAAGCAACACTGCAAATCCCGCAGACATCGCTCCAATCGCTTTCGCTAGATCTGCGGCGTTGATCATAGACAAGATTACTAGCGCCCCTGCTAGAATCGCGATAGCCCCAGCGATCTTGAGCAGAGCATTGGCTTTCAGATTTTGCTGCATGCCTTCGAGAACGCCGGTCAGCCCCTGCAACGAGTCCTTGACGCTGTCCAAGAACCCACCAGACAGATCCAACGACACCCCGAAGCCTTCGCTGACAAGTTTGCGGATCGCTACCGCCAGAGCCCCTGCCCCGGCTGCGCCGCCCAGCGTAAATATAGACGACCAGTCGATGCCGGCAAATACCTCAGAAAAGCGTTCTCTAACAGACTTGCCGAACTCTCCAATTTGCGAAAGGATTGGCGCAACAAAATCGCCAAAGCGCTTGAAAGCGTCACTCAACCCTTGAACACCTGTGGTAACACTTTCGACAACACCACTCAGCACACTAACCTGAGGTACCCCATCGTCAACCTTCTTGAAGAAATCGCCCACCTTAGCCGCGATCTCGAGGAAGCCGCCCGACGCGCCAAACAGCGCCGCAGCCAAGTCAAATATAAAGCCCGCAATACCCTTGATGACTTTGATGCCGATCGACAAGGCTGAGAAGACCCCTGTAGCAATGCGCCCGATTTGTTCAAGGGTTTCCTGAGACGGAATGAGCCCTTCGGTGAACTCTCGGAATCGCGCCGTCATATTAACGAGATCGTCAACTGTCGTACGTGGAAATACATCACGGAATGCTTCGCGTACCGTTTGCAATACCGATCCGAGCCCCTTGAAAATATTCGCGAGGCCTTCGATCAGATCAGTGCGACCACCGGCTTTAGCCCAGCCGCTCAGCAGCTCATTTCGCGCGCTCGACGACTCTTCAGTAATATTGCCAAATACAGTACTAATACGCGTGAACAGGTTCGTTGCCTGATTAAAGTTACCGATAACTGTACGGAAAGATTCCGACCATCCTGAGGCAACGGCTTCTTTGGCCGTATCCATAAGTTGAGTAAAAGTTCTTACCTTAGTCGCAGCCTCAACACCGGTTTTACCCAACTCTTGAATCTGAGCAATTTGCTCGGCAGTAAAGCCTTTCGCCTGAAGTTCAGCCTTGGACATCTCCCCAGTGAAGCCTTGGAGAGTGGTTGTTAGAACTTCACTAGTAACCCAACCCTTCTCCAAGGACCCCCGAAATGTATTGCCTGCGTCGGTCCACTGCTTGAAAGTCGTATCAATGGGAACATTTTCGATCGTTCCGAGTGCCTTGCCCGTCTCGAACAAAGCTTTCTGGAAGACCTGCCCACCCATACCCGCGTTGACGACCGAATTCCAGTCCATCAACTTGACGCTGCCAGCGGCAATCGCCTGTGACAACTGATACATTGCAGTGGACGCTTGCTGCGAGGATGACCCTGAGATCGCCGCCAGGTTCGCCAGGCCCTTGATCGACTGAACTGAGGTGTCGAGGTTCACGCCTGCTGCGGTGAACGTACCAATATTCCGAGTCATCTCGGCAAAGTTATAAATCGTCTTGTCGGCGTACTCGTTCAGCTCATCAAGCGCATCATTAACCTGGCGCAAGTTTGTGTCATTAGTGTTTGCCAAAATAGTCTGAATAGACCGAATATTTAGCTCGTACTCTTGAAAACCTTGCATGACGGGCTCAAGAGTAAGAGATTTAACAAGACTAATCCCGGCGTCGACGGCCCGATTTGTGATGTTTGCCAACGCCGTAATAGCAACCGTCGCCATGCCGAGGAAGGCGGTACTCACTCGACCAGCCGACTGCTCCAAATTGTTCAAATTCACTTTAGACGCTTCGGCCCCCACATTTTGAAGCGCTTTTTGTGAAGAACCAAAGTTCATGGCGTCTTTAAGCTTGCTGATGGCAGCCATCGTGACCGACGCCGCAGTTAGAAAATCTTTGTTGTCGAATTTCATCGTGAGAATTCGACTTTCAACGGTTGCCATCAGGAAGTCACCACCTTCCAAGCCTCAGCGGCCATCGCGTCAAATATCGGACGAATTGCGGGGTTAATGTAGTCACGGCCTTGAACATACCCGCCGTTTCGAGTGCCATGGCCTACCTGCAGTAGAACCGCGATGGGCGCCCCATCCACCACGTGTGAATTGCCCCAGATGATGGAATAGGTATCACGTTCTTTCTTAATTTCATAGTACCACGACTGGGCGGTAACACCACTGTCAACAGGGGTAGCCGCCTGCAACGCTGCAACGCCGATGTCGCCATACTTTGCCAGAATATCTAAGGCTTGTCCGGCCGCCATCTTTTGCAGGAGAGCCTCCGTCTTCTGAAAGGAGCCCGAGGACGAAAACGAAAACACAATTGCTCCCTTCAATCAAGCATTGAACAAGGAGACCACTTCCGCAACCGGCGGCAGTCTGGGATGAGCCTCGTCAGACCCATAGAGAATCTTTTCAATCTCGTAGATCTTGGAGGAGTTGGCTTCATTTGAGTCAACAAAAATATGAGAGGAGGGACGAGCCCCAGCAATTGGCACTGGAGTGGTTCTAAATATAAAGGTAAACGGTTTCAAAGTGGGTGTAGCACTGATTGTTTCGTAAGACGTTGTTTCGATGGTCGCAACCACATTGTAGACAATATGAATCCGATACCCTTCGCCAGTGCGCGTACGATAACTGAATCCGAACACGGACGAAGGCGACTGATCCCCCACGAAAGTACGACCGTCGCAAAGAGCCAGAATGTGATCCTCGAGCATGTAGGGATAAATATACGCGCCGACCTTAGCAGAGTAATCTGACAGATCTTGTTCAACGTTGTAGCAAATCCCGTCAAAATATAGTGGGTTCCCTGGGACCGCCGCAACATCCTCTGTCAAGGACACCAAGCCGTTCCACTCGACAGACTCATTGTTATCGAAAAACAAAACTCCCCGATCGATCCCGGATTCAAAAGTCCTAGGAAGAGTCTCCCAAGAGAGTCGTGTCATGAGGTCTCCTAACGCAACATCTCGATCAATTCAGAAGGCGCGGGAAGCTCGGGCTCAGTCTGGCTCGTTCCGTACAGAACATCCTCGACGTAAGCAAGTTTTTCGGGACTGACACTTCGAGAAGAAACAACAAAGTAAGCCCCGGGTGCAAATATCCCCCGCTTCCGTCGATACGTATAATCGTCTTGAGGATCGAACCAAGTAAACTCATGCTTATGATACGGAATTGTCAGCACCTGCCACTCTTTCAGAGTTGGCTCGGCAGAAGACGTCAATGTAGCATACACGGTCTCCGTCGAAAATGCTACCGCATTGTGGACGATATGAATTTTATAGCCGTAATCCTGACCGCGCGCCGCGTTTCCCACCAATGTGCGGAAAGAAAACCCAAAACGTTCTCGAGGCTGATGTGTTGCATATACCCCCGGGGCCAACTTGGCTAGACCGTCATAAGCAGCAAATCCAGCCGGGGCGGCATAGGCACCGATCCGCAGCTGGATGTCGGCACGATCGAAATCCGTAGCAAATTTTTGTCCCTCAAAATACTTATCGGCTAGATTCTGGTTCGCGTTGATAGTATCAATCACCCGAAGGCCCGGCCATGCCACACCAGGCCCATCCGGAGGATAAAATACGCCGCGGTCGACGCCCAATTCATATGTCTTTTCATTTAACAACCCCCAAACTAACCGAGGCATGATTTACTCCTTCCTAGCCTCTCGTATGGAGCGCGGCTTTACGTCGGGCGTTCAACTCGCGATTCCGCGCAAGAATATCGGACTGCCTCATCTTCTTCGGTGGCTGGGTCTTCGCAGTACACACCTTAATCAAAGTCAGTAATCGATTTAGATGCCAAGTTTCACAACTGAACGGGATCGCAAAGGAAGTCATCCAATAATAGATGACCTCGGCGGTCACGATCTCAGAATCCGATTTTTTCGGTTTTTCGGAGAACCATGTGGCTGTCATCTTCCGGTCAATGTAGTTTGTGATTGCATTGTAATGATCAGACGTTAAAAGCTTAACGAACTCCGGAGGAACGTCTTCCGGAGCCATAACCATGCAAGAGATGTACGACCGAACTTCTTCATCGGTCTTTTCAGAATTTGTAAGGAACGGCTTTTCGTGCAGAGACTCCCATTTTGACAGGGAGAGCAGAGAGTGCTCCAACTGAAGAGTCAAACCCGGAGACGTGAAGAAGGTTTGATCGCTCTCGTTAAAGAATTCCTGTTCCGGCAACTGGATGACAAGCACTCTCTACTCTCCTATCGTCTGTTCTTTATGGTGTCACCAGGGTGATGACCTCATCCGGCAAGGGAAGCCGCGGCTCCTCCGGGACCACGTCGTCACCATAGAGAATTGCCTCGAGCTCGGCCAAGGCAGTGTCGTCTGTAGTCCGACTGTCAATCGTCAAACTGGAGACTGGATTGTAACCAATCACGGGCACCGGAGTCGTACTAATCTCCCAACTGAAAGTAATAGCCTCTGGCGAATCATTTACGGTAGTATAGCTCTTCTCCGTCGGAGCCGCCAAGCACCCATAAACAAGATGCAGCTTGTAACCCAGAGCATTGTTCTCAAGGTCGTTACCCACGATCGTTCGATAAGACAGCCCAAACAAGCGGCGAGGTTGCTGGCCGAGGAACAAACCAGGAGTGGGCTCCGCCGAGCCATCACACTGAGCAAACTCGTCCGGGTAAGTAAAAGCTTCGATCGTGCACCCAAACTCCTCAGCAGAGATCAGGTTCAGATACTTGATGTTATCGGCATACTGAGCCGAAGCTTCAGCACCCGAAGGGGACTCAGTGACGGAAACCAGCCCGTTCCAAGCGAACCCCGTGTCATACTCTCCTGCCGTCAGCAGATAGAGCACGCCATGGTCAACGCCGGTCTCATAGAACCTCTCTCCAGGCTGATCCCAAGTCAGAAGCTGTGCCATTTCTATTCCTCCTAGAAATAGAGCGAGAAAACGTCATGATTCAGATTGTCGGCGGTAAAGAAAGTGTCGTGGGTACACCGCGGCAGCGCCGCAACGGCGCTAACAAGACTGGTATCAGGATCCCGAGCAATGATCGTTACCGTATACTGCCGCGTATGAGTATACGGGTTATTATCTGCAAAATTAGTATCCATGCGAGATCGTTTATAAATAATGCATGGGTACTGAAGCTGGATGTTTGTAGGCGGCTGAAAATAGACTTCACTCGAGCCCAGCACTTGTTCTAACCTTTGTTGCAACTCAAGCCGTCGGGCCATTATAAACACCTCCGAGCCTAAGAAGAAGGCGGGGGCTTTGAACTTCGACCTCTGTCACAGTCCACTTAGCCCCCGCCCACTCCACGTAACGGATGGCAAAGAAGTGTTCAAATGCGTAAGGATCGGCAAGAATACTAATCGAGTTCGTTACCGAAATATCATTGTTGAGGTATTGGCCCACGTCAGACCGTTTCACATTTCGAACAACGTCTCCAAAATATAGCCGCTCAACAATCTGATCTACCCAAACGCCGGGGGCCGTCTGGACGTTTTGCCCGTAACCGACAACCCCAGAAAACTTTGCCATCTCAGCTCCTCAAAATATAAATCAGCTTCCGGTCGGGCGGAGGTAGCTCCACTGAGTACGACTGCCCGGCGCCACGTAGTAGCCATCGCCAGCCACGGCATAGACCGTCAGAACCTCCCCAGCGTCAAGAACCTGAGCGCCCGTGAGCTCGTCACCGTTGGAGTCCTGGTAAACCACGCCGGTCTGCGTCGGAATCGTCACCGTGTAGGTAGAGCTGTCCCACGTCGGAGCGTTTGGCTTCACCTCGTCATCGGCTGCTCCGGAGTTGCGCACAACCAGAGCCGAATGCGGCTTGTTCAGAGCGCCACACAGCCGCGCCTCGATGAGATACTTGTACTGGTTGTAATCAATATCAAAGTCATCGAAGAGACTCGTCTGGCCGCCTCGATCGGCGCCAATAACATAGTCCGTAAGATTGACGACAACGCCAACCAGCGACGGATCAGACTCGAACGCCTCCACCTCGACAATGTTAGCGACGCGCATCGCGGTAGCCGCCTCAGCAACGGTCTTGTAAAGGCGCTTCCCGTCGCCGTCTTTAACCAGCATGATCTCGGAAAGGACAGTCTCAGAGGTGTAGAATGTTGGCGTACCACTGCCCTTATAGAGACGACGGGCCCGAACCAAGGCGTCAACCAGCTCCTCGTACGAGGAGTCAGCGTCACCAAGGTTGACCGTCACAGGCACTGCGAAGAACGGGTGGTCTTTCGCAATGGGACGAATATGAGTCTCGAGAATCTTGTCCTCGTCGCCCGGGTCACGCCCGTCACCAATAAAGATGGCGCGGGCAATCTCCTCCTCGAGCATCAGACGCATCTCGCCCTTCATGAACGCGACAACGTCCAGGTCCACAATATCAATCACGTCATCGCGATCGAGCTTCTGCTTCTTATAGACGGTTTGGGGAGTGGTGACGCGGCGCGAGAGCGAGAAAAACTCTTCCTTCTTCATCGTCCCCTTGACGTAGCCCTTCGCACGAGCCTCGTCAAACTTCAGATCGGCGCTCACGGACTTAATCCGAGAGAAGGGACTCTTCCGAACCCCAGACATCACGCCCGAAACCCACTCGGTCCGACGGGAATCAAGCTGAATCTCGCCGACCATCTTGGCGTCTGGGAACAACACGTCGAGATTCTCCACACCGTGCTGCAGAGCGTAGTTCTCGAACGCGGTACGAAGCGACCCGACGCGCTGAGCGTCTGCCACAATTGCCTGAAGATCACTGTGCGAAAGAACTGGGCCCGACGAGGGCGTGGAGTCCTGCTCGAAAACGTTACGGGTCATTTCGGTGTCACCTTCCATGTGAGAATGTGTAAGCTGGTCTTGCTCTTCGCTGTCTGCCGACTGGGCCACATTGTCGGACTCTTCGGCTGCCTGCTCAAGCGCCGCCCCCACCATATAATGCAGGACATCCTTCTGCTCTTGAGTCATTGAGTCATAAACATCCTGAATAGTGAGCTCCTTCTCGGAGCCACTCTCGGTTTTCTCCACGTGTGCAACCTCCGGGTTCAAAGACTCGTGTTCGAGAAGTAGTCCAGTGTAGATGACGGCCTCGTCTTCCAAATGTTCAATCTCACCGTCCGCGTGGGCAACGGCTACATAATCGATAAGGGCTCCGGGATTGGCGCCGGACAGGACCAGACTGACCTCAGTAATGGCGCCGTGCAAAACCTGCTTCGCTCGCTCGACTAGGCGATTTGCATAGATAGACATGCGGGTAATATCACCGTGCTGCACCAAAGTCTTAGCATTCAAACCAGATGGGCTTGAATTAAAGAAACCATACGCGTACATGCCATCGTCACGAGCTTCGAGAATTGCATGTCCCAAAACATTCTCAGGGGACTTATGGCCATGCTGCCAAACTAGCGGCACGCGATGCCCATCCATGTGCTTGAAAGCATCAGGCGTAATGACTCGGCCGTCGGAGCACTTGAGACCCGCCTTCGTGGCGTAACCGCTGAAATCAGCTTCCATTTTGACTGTCTCCTTCCTGGTTAGTGTCAACGGCCTGGAGTGCCGTTTCGGATTTGATAAGACTCATTAGAACCCCTCTAATCACTAGGTTGCTGAGCTTTTCTCTCTCGCCGTTGGGCAGACTTTCTCTTGGCCGTTTCTAACGCCTCTTTAATTTTAACTCTCGTCTCCGCAATTTTGCGTTCCAACTCGAGAAGTTCTTGGGAAGGGTTGGTTTTCTGTTCTTTCTCTCGAGCTTCCTTGGCCCGCTCGGCGGCTTCTTTCTTTTCCCGAGGAGTCAATTTCTCTGCTTTATCTTTAGGCGTGTTTGCGGGTTTCTTTGGCGAGGGCTTAACTTTTTCCGGGTCCTGACCCGACCGCAGTTTAGCTTCAGCAACTAGTTTTTTTAGAACCTCATCTAAACGGGCAAGTTTTGTTTCCAAGCGCTTAATCTGCGCCTCAACGGCTTCCCTACGAACTCTGGACGCCTCCTGTCGCGCCTTCAAGTCTGATTTAAATGTTGATTGACCGCGATCTTTCGGACCCGACGGCTCGTTAGATCGCCCCGTCTTTCGCCCCTTTAACTCGCGGGTCCGTAGATAGTACTCTCGGCTTTTTTGTGGGTCATACGGCCGATCGGCATGAGCTAGGATAAATGCTTGGGCGTCGAGCATGACAGTTTATCCTCCGAACTCTGCCAGTGCTGAGTCCAACGTCCCTTCGAGCGCAGCCAAAGCCGCATCGACTTCGTCCGCCTCAACATCCCCGCTTGAGGGCACCTCATCTGCGTGAGGCATGTTACTGTTTCGGAGTTGATCCGCCTTCGGATCGAGGGCTGGACGCATTCCCAAGAGCTGCCGCACTTCATTCGACGTCAGGATCTCGTTTCGAGTGAACTTATCGGCGAGTTCGGCCATAAGACTCACCGGAACGAGGCGGAACGGACTTGTGAAGGCCATGACAAGCTGTTTTTGTGATCGCGCGGTCTTTGTGAGGAAGGCCCGAGACATAGCTTCAGTAATCGCGGCGAGCACGGGTTCAATCGTCCGATTCATATAGTTCGTCATAGTCTTCTCGTCCGCTGTGCCATTCATCACACTATCATTAATACCGAGCTGAGTATACAGAAGTTTTGTCAGGTACTCGACTTGTTCGAGCAAATTATTCTCAACCGGGCGATTCAACTGAACTACTTTTTCAGTGGCGTCAGTATAGGCGATTCCGTACTGGCTACGGCGCAACTGAAACTCAATATCAGTTCGACGTTGCTCCGCCTGCTGGCGCCGAGCTTCTGACTTGATGACGTAGGGCAGTTGAATAAGCAGATCCAACTTTCCGGAACTGAACTCTTTGTCAACCGTATCCAACATGCCCAATTTCAGGATCAGTCGCTGTAAGGTGGAATTTGGTTCATTCATTACTGAATATAGCGGATTTTCAACAATTGCAACCATCCGCTTGGCTAGAACGATATCTTCCCGTCGGCCAATCTTTTCGTTATAAAGCCGGACCTGGACGTGCTCCGGGTACCAAGAAAGAATCTCACCGACCCGCAAGTTACGAATATCATAGCCACCGGTTTCGTTAGGGCTCACCGATGTTTCAACCGGAACGACCGCCGCGACACCTTTATCAAAAAGTGTAAGAGCAATGTCCTGCCGGAGCGCTCGCGCGGCTTGATCAATGTTGGCTTCATGCCTTAGACAATAATTGAGACCGCTGTCAATCTCTTCCACAAATCGATCGTCATGATCCAAGCGCACATGTCGAATGGGATACGCCGCTACATCGACACTCATTTGCGTCAAGATAGACGAAAGCAAAGATCGCTCGTTTGCTACTACAATTCGTGTCCGATCCGGTCGCAGACTACTATACGAAACGGACACTGGCTGCTCGTATGCAGGAGGTTCCTCTGGTCTCCCGTTAAACGCATTCCATGCGTGTTTGAGTTTACTAGAAATAAGCGCCATTCTTCACCTCCCTTCCTTACAACCGCCGTCTACCCTGGATTACCGTCTGGGCCGAGTTGCACCAACCACAAACAGCGCGGCCCCCGCCCCTAGAAGCCATTTTTCGCCTGTTGTACGTCTCTGAGCAATTTTGAGTTCGGGCGAATTAGCAAATTCCTTGGCGTCACGACGCAAAATGCGGAAGGCCTCTTTTCTCCCGCCAGTAACTAGCGATTTATAAAAATTCAATTCGTTCCGAAGAGACCGAACTTGATACGCTTGGACTGTTTTCCGGGCAGCCAAAATTTCGGCGTCCCGAGCCTGTCTCCTTTGCGCACGAGTCGGGCCGGATGGGCCGCTAGATGACGCTCGATCCTTTCTCACGCCCCAGCGCATTCCTTTGACCCCGTAATGCGCGAGCTCTTCTGAAAAACGTTGGGCCTCATTTGCCGACGGTTCAGAATCCATGCCAAGTCCTTTCGTCAAGGTAAACAGAGGTTCATACCTAAATTTTCGATTGGAGATTTCTGTTAAACTTTCGCCCCTGGCCATTCCTTTAACGCCGTAATGAGCCAATGAGCTATCCGACAGACTCCGCACGGATTCAGGTACAGGCTGAACCATCTGCTCATAAAGCTTCACAAGCGTTCGCGCCGCTTTTGTTTTCTCGTCTTTCGTCGCCTGCAAAGGCGCACGAGCTCCTGCAAGTGCAGCCGCAGCCGCAAATATTGCGTTCTTATTCAGCACGCCGCTGGGCGTCTTCACTGGCAGCTTGCATTGGGCTTTGGAGCGCAATTCATTCCGAGCCGGACGAATCAAACACGCCTCATACCATTGCTCTAGAGTGTAATCAGACGGCGAATATCTGATCCAGGGGGGTAGTGTCCACCAACTTTCCTCCTTACGCAATAGCAATAGACCATCCCGTGCCATTACCTGACGAAGCCGACCAGGTGACACTAGCAGCGGGAATTGTTCCGGCAGAGGAAATAGGCGCCTGCGCGGCAACCGCATGGGCGCTCGATCCAGACGACGCGGCAAGAGCCTGATTTATTAAGGTGTGACCGGCTGGCAGAGTAACGGACGTCGACTTATTGTCTTTGCGAACCCAAAGTCTAACCAACAGCCCTTCGCCGTCGGCCGTGACCGCTGGGGCGGGCGCTACCGTGTTCGTATCTGGCTGGTTTTGGGTAGATCGAACAAACGACGTCAGGTTACGCACAGCCACGCAAACGTGGCTACATTTTCGACTAGCAGAAAGAGACCAAGACGGCATCTCAAGGCCGTCAAAATATGTTGCTACATAAAGCGCTCTTTGGGTGGTCCCCTGGTTTGAAAGCAAATTATCCTCAGTCCAATCCGAATGGTCGGACGTTACGGTCACACCACCCGAAGAATCAGATACTGACATCCCGCACACCAACCAGTCTCCATCCTGCAGACCGGAAGGAAGATCGGGGGTATAAGATGTTAAAAAGTTTGTGGCAGACGCAGACGAGCCTACAACGATAGGCTCGGTAGGAGGCTCCGGCTCTTCGCCGCTCTCATAAATAAGATTAGTCCCCACATAAGCCTTTAGAAGAGGAGAAGTTCCCGCGTACATTGCGGTCACACTCGAACTACCAGCACGAACAGTCATTCGAACAACCCCTTATGAACTTTGTAAGCTACGTAGGCATCCAGCAAGGCCGAGAAATTATCGATTTTTGCATCTTTTCGCTTCTTGTAGAGCTTGCGATTGCCGTTCGTGTCTTCCAATGTTACCGCATTGCCCATCGCAAACGACATCAGTAACTCATCAAATATAAGCAATCGCTCATCCGCAAGATTTCGTAACTCGCCAAGCGGAACTGATTCGGTACGGACGCCCTGCGGAACTTTCTCCACACCAAACGGACCATTTTCTGAGATCCATCGATCAATGAACTCTTTCGCATTATACGGGTCATACCCTACCGCCCGAATATCGTAGTCTTGAGCGGCAATAAACTCATCGAGGTCTTCATAAACTTCCATCAGATCAAGAACCGCTCCATCTAAAACATGGAGACTACCCTCAGAAATAAACTCGTCGTACTTCAGACGCATTGCCGCTGGAAGCTTCATCATTGTTAAAGAGGTAATATAACTACGAGTCTTGACGCCCCACGAACCATCCCGTAACGGGAATAAAAACGTAAAAGCACAGAAATCGTCGCCTTGGGAAAGATCGACGCCCATACTACAGGCCATCTTCCAGAAAGTCCGCGACGAATGCGGCAACGTCTGTTCGTAAGTGAAGAAGTAAGTGAACCCCTCCATGGGAATACCAAAACGCTTCGCTAAAATATCGTTTCGAGCAGCGGGCACCTTTTCAGCTCGCTCTACATCCAAATGATACGTGTCATAGCTTACCGTGATGCCAAGATTGGGGTTAGCTTTTACCCAAAGCTCCGGGTGATTTACCTCGTCGAGAGTATCAAGTTTATAATGCCAAATCGAAACATGAGGCGCATAATACTCCCCTTTGAGAATTGATGCAAGTTCAAGCTTAACAGTGTCGCCCGAGCCGTTCCGCACCGTTCCTTCAGAACTAATCGCAACGATAACATAATCGTCAATTTTAGACGCACCTTGCTCCAGCGCCCCGATAATATCTTCGCGCAAATCGCCGGACAACCACTCGTCAATTGTATTAACTTTCGATCGAAGCCCTTGAACTTTATCAATGGTCATCGGGCGAATCTCGAGAAGCGAACCCGTCAAGAAATTCTCGATCCCGCGTTTGGTTGCGACGAGTTTCTGTCTGAGAGCACGATTACCAGTAGTGTTCTGAAGCGAGCCCTCGGTCAAAAACTTGAACAAAGGGCCACGGGCCCGAACAATGGACGTACGGATAGGAGACAAGACCTCTTCGGCTTGTTTCATCGTAAGCGCAGTTGTCACTTGATGCGTAGTGGTTGGGTCCACATTTAAAAAATAACTTTGAATGACGGAGGCGTACATAGACTTGGCTGCGCCCCGCGCCACGATCAAATACTGTTTATTTGTCAAGCGTTTCTTGATAACCTTATGAACATAGTGACCGCCGCGCCCGTCTTCGTTAGGCTGATAGACGGTGCGATCCACAAAATAATACCATCCTAGTAACTGTTCAACCCAAACTTTAAAAGAAAGCATAAGCCACAAATTACGCCCATCAGTCAGAGTCAGTTCATTCTCGCAATAACGAATAAAGCCCTCGACCGGCCCGTCGTCGTAATAAATATTAGGGTTTGCAATAAGCTCGTCAATCCGGTTCATCTCAAGCGAAATTTCCCGATTCACAGGGATCTCGCCTCGGAGCACCGCGGATCTAAATTCATCATAATATACGGGAACCGCAGTATTAGACAAGCTCATTGGTCACCACCTAACCCTTTTTTTTCTGCAACGCCGCTTCTACCTGCGCGTTGAGAGCTTTTGTTCCCTGCGCAGTGACAACACCCTTAAGAATTTGCTTCCCTGAGTCGAGTGTGATCTCACGCACAAATTTTTGCCCCTCTTTTTTAAATCGACTTCCCCGGGAAGCACTACGATCAGCTGCCCTCCCAACAAGCTCATTATAAGTTCGTTCTAGCTGGAGACGACGATTAAACGCTTCCAATTCTTTGTTTGAGAGCGGGTCGGTACTCCCACGATTACGACGAATTTTGTCTGTTGTAGCTTTAACCGCAACTACATCAGGTGAATCGGAGTCGATTTGGGCACGAGTTCGACGAACGCCCCACTTCATACCTTTGATGCCGTAGTGAGCCAGAATATCAGAATCAGCCATTGTCACTCCTTGCTGGTCGCCAAAGAAAAGTCACAATTACGGCCCGATGGTCGGCGTTTCGGGGTTTATGCGTCTGGGTTTGAATTGGAAACCATCGCCCCGTTTTAACAGCTCCAACGTAGTCAATCGATTGGCCCTTTGGGCCGGAAGGAACGGGTTTGGACCAGCGACCCAAAGGCGACAGATGGCGCAGACGGGGCGCGCCGATTTTCCCGTTAAAATCTCCGCCTAAGATCCGATCAGAATTGCCTTCGAACCATCGAGCGACTTTCAGTTCCTGTTTATCGTATTCAATCCGATTGCGTGGTTTTCTGTTATAAAAAGCAGGCAAATGGACCGCCCCGATTCGAGCATGTCGGTTCGCCTTCAAAAAATGCTGCCAGATCAGCCAACGCTCACTGTAAAACGTTGGCGATGAAAGTCTAAAGTAACCATTATAAATAGCATTAATCCTGCGCGGGTCCCAATAGAGCACGTTGCTACGGGCCGGCGCAGGACGGAAGTATCGGCAACCATCCGGAACATTTCTTGCCGGGTCCCGATCCGTATTTTCTTGCCCCAGCACAACATCGCAACGGTATTTTTCAAAAAGAATCTTATAATCGTGTGCGTGCGGCATCAACCGATGCGCACTGTTAAACGTGGCGACAATTAGTTTAGGGGGCGGACTTTCGCCCGGTTCTCCGCCCCCGTCTAAGGGCGTTCAATGCAATCGCCGACATCAAGATTGTTAGGATCCAAACCAGGATTTGCTTCCTTGATTTGATCAACGGTCACTCCCCACTCTTTGCTCAAGGACCAAAGCGTATCGCCTTTCTTGACCACATGCCCATCGCACGCCTCAGGAGTGACGTCTTCAATCGCGTCCGCAGTATCCCGAAGACCCTGAAGGAGAGCTCTCCATCGGGCATTACTCATAGTACACAGTCTCCTTTGTTTGGACGGACGACAAGATTATTAGCCATCTTCTTCCATTTTGACCAGCTTGGCTTCAAGACGTTGAACCGTCTTCTCGATCTGCCGCAACCGCGCGTTCCCCATCATCGGACTTGGATTGTTGGGGTCTCTCTTCTCGCCCTTAGCATTGTAGTCTCCTAGGGTCCGATTAATTCTTGCCGCAATAGCTTCAATGTCTTTCTCACTGAGAGCCACGTCTGTTTCGCCTCCTTCTTCCGAATTCCCTTGAGCAAGTCTGAGAACCTGGGGTAGATTCAACGCGCCAGTGTCCCAGTGCGAATTCTCTGGAACCGAGGCATGCGGCAAATGGCCGCGAAAGGCTTTATAGGCTTGACCGGACAACCTCTGAGGCGCGCTCAGCCCATACCTGGGGTTGCGAGTAAACTTTGGTACGAGAGCCAGAGGAATCCCCCAATGTTTATTCAACCAGAGCGCAATGCGAGCCAGAAACGCTAGGTGCTTCTCAGTGAAGTCTCCGACCCAAAGTCCTCGGTAACGATCGGACAGAACACGATCCGAAAACGAAATGACCTCAATCTGAAAAGCACGATCCGTGTTAGTCTCCACGCCGCCTGGCAGATTTGCCAAGGCGCGAGAAGACATATTAGCCGGGAAATGTTGACGAATCTGTTCAGTACGAGGATCAATGGTGATAGTTGGAGCGGTAGAGCCCCCAGAATAGCCCGGCCAGGAAGTACCCTCTGTCGTATGCCAGACACACTTGTACAACGCGTCCGACCAGACGACGCCGCGGTACTTATTCGCATACCACTGCGAAGACCGGTCTGCTCCAGGCAAATAGAGTTCAGTCATCGGCTTCACTCGCTTCGTCGAGTACGTCAGAGTCGACGGTCAGATCACTGTAATCCTCGTCCTCGACCGCCATATAGGCGTACTCCTTGTCGGAGAGTTCACGATCCGCATGAGCAGACGCAGACTCGAACGCGATTGGCTCATCTTCGATCACGGCGAACACCTCAATCTGTTGTAGGGAGGGAGAGGCCATACGGCCAATTTTCGGACTGATTGACCCTTATTGAATCCAT
>Ga0224723_1000130_pt1 | contig 48826 bp, 39 predicted proteins | sample Balambano_FR2_Me_FD_161647 | JGI IMG/M metagenome (GOLD analysis project Ga0224723, IMG submission 161647) | Freshwater sediment microbial communities from Lake Towuti, South Sulawesi, Indonesia - Balambano_FR2_MetaG | ecosystem: Environmental > Aquatic > Freshwater > Lake > Sediment | place... | reverse complement strand
TCCGTTGGCGATACCGTTACCGCCCAGATCGACCGCGCCTGTCGCCGTCGCGCCCAGGCCAACCACACGGCCACGCACCTGCTGCAAGCGGCTCTGAAAAAGCTGGTCGATCCAGATATTTCCCAGGCCGGATCTTTAGTGGCCTTTGACCGGCTGCGGTTCGATTTTAACTGCCCCCGTGCCCTTACCGCCGACGAAGTACAGCAGGTCGAGGAACAGGTGAATGCTTGGATTGCTGAAGGCCACGCCGCTGATATCACCGTTATGCCCCTGGAAGACGCCAAGGCAAAAGGGGCGATCGCCATGTTTGGCGAGAAATACAGTGCCGAAGTTCGGGTCATCGACTTTCCTGGCGTGTCGATGGAACTGTGCGGCGGCACCCACGTTAGCAATACAGCGGAAATTGGGCTTTTCAAAATCATTGCTGAAACTGGGGTGGCGGCTGGTGTTCGCCGCATTGAAGCCGTAGCTGGCCCCGCTGTGCTGGAGTATTTGAACGTCCGCGAGGCCGTAGTGCGAGACCTGTCTGACCGCTTCAAAGCCAAGCCAGAAGAGCTACCAGAGCGCATCACCGCCCTCCAGAACGACCTGAAGACAGCCCAGAAAGAACTCGATGCCCTGAAGTCTGAACTGGCGGTGCTCAAGTCCGAACAGCTTTTGGGCAGTGCCGAGGCCGTCGGCTCCCTCAAGATTCTTGTGGCCGAGCTAGAAGGCGTTAGTGCCGATGCGCTAAAATCTGCCGCTGAGCGCCTACTGCAAAAGCTCGGGGCGGGGGCTGTGGTGTTGGGCTCCGTCCCCGAACCAGACAAGGTTAGCCTGGTCGCGGCCTTTAGCCCAGAAGTTGTGGCTCAAAAGCTTCAGGCCGGTAAGTTCATTGGCGAAATTGCCAAGCTCTGTGGTGGCGGCGGCGGCGGGCGGCCCAATCTGGCTCAGGCGGGTGGGCGAGATGCGGCTAAACTTGCAGAGGCATTGTCTACTGCAAAACAGCAACTTTTAACAGCGTTGAAATAAATTTAGCGCCTATCTGGGTGGAGTATTCCGAGCTTAGGATGGGTGTAAACCGGTGATAACCATGCATCTATGCTAATTATGAAATCGATTTCTTTAACTGACTTAAAAACGTGCGTTTACCCACTTGAGATCAGGCTGAAATTCGCCTGTGATCGCCCGCTCTAACCAATGCCCTGGCGGAATACCAACAGAGACACATTTTATCTCACAATAGTCCGGGCACTTTTTTGGACAAGCGCTAGAACCCTAGATTCCTGGTTGGCTAGGCTGCCATAGAAGAGGGTTTAAACCCGCATTCTAGCGTTGCTGCTCAAAAACTGTCCGGAGTGTTGATCTCAAGAAGACTAAATTAACGCGCGGTCTATTGTGGCAACGTCTCGTTAACTTTTAAGGGTTGGCTTAACTTTTCTCTCTTGCAGCGGGTTTTCTAAGCCCAAGATTAGGGGCAAAGAAACTCATGGGTGCAACTGTAGGCTTATTAGTCTGTAGTACTTATTGCTTGGGGCTATTCGTGACCAGCCTCTGGATTTGTCAGGGCGGCTTGCCAGTTTGGTCAGGGGTTGGATTTACGGCGGCTCTGTCATTGCTGGTGGCTGGTTTGGCGGCTGTTTTCCTGCCGCGCATTTGGTTAGCCGGCCCCAGAGCAACCTTATGGCTCAGTCTGGGCTTGGTTGGCCTTTTGGCTGCGGTCAACTACGGCTGGCAATATCCTACGCCATCTGCCTCCGATATTAGTCATGTCTTGAGTTCAGAAGCAGCGACAGGAACTCAACAGGAGGTGAGCGGCTGGATAGAGGAAATGCCCAAGCTTGCTCGCAGCGGTAAGGGACAATTCTGGCTGAAAGCCAATTCGGTACGGTTTCTTAATGAAGATGATTCCTCGCTTGGTGCCCCTAAAAAGGTGCAGGGAAATTTGTACGTCACCGTGTCAGCCGACAACATCCGCAATCTCTACCCTGGCCAGCGGGTAACTGTACGGGGCCAACTTTACCTACCAACCTCACCTAAAAATCCCAACGCTTTTAACTTTCAGCAATATCTGGCCAGTCGCCACTGCTATGCCGGGTTGAGCGGCAAATGGGTTAACTTGGCAACCGATAGCGCTCCGCCCCGCTGGGCACTCTGGCAACTGCGAAACCGTATCGCCAATGCCCATGCAGCCGGCTTAGGAGAACGTGCCGGTGCCTTAGTCAGCGCAATGGCGCTAGATCGTCGGGCGGTTCAAATTCCCTATGACCTGCAAGATGCCTTCATCCAGGCTGGGTTGGCTCATGCCCTGGCTGCATCGGGGTTTCATGTTTCTCTGCTGTTGGGTGTGGTGTTGGGCATCATGGCCAACCCATCGGTATCAGCCCGATTTGCCAATCCGGGTATAGCCAAGCTGATTATCGGTAGCACCGTGTTGGCCGGCTATGTTCTGCTGACCGGGGGGCAGCCCAGCATTATGAGAGCCGCGTTCATGGGGGTTGGTGCACTGGTCGGTATTGCCCTAGAACGCCGCGTTAAGCCGCTGGGCTGTCTGCTCTTGGCCGCTACGCTGCTGCTGGTATGGCAGCCAATCTGGGTGGATGATGTTGGGTTTCGCCTCAGTGTCATGGCCACCTTTGGGTTGATAGTTGGCGTTAAACCCTTAACCGAACGACTAGAGTGGCTACCGACTAGCCTGACTACGGTGGTAGCCGTGTCCCTGGTGGCCTACTTCTGGACAATTCCGCTGTCCCTGTATTACTTCAATACTCTGACCACCTACAGCATTCTGCTTAACATCGTGGTGACACCTCTGATTACCCTAATCAGCTTGGGTGGCATTTTTAGTGGCCTGGTGGCAGTACTCTCACCACACTTAGGTGGTGCGCTGGCCTGGCTGCTCTGGCTCCCGACTCACCTGTTAATTTGGCTGGTGAATTGGGAAATAAGTTTACCTGGAAGCGCCCTGGCTACTGGGCATATCTCTTTGCTGCAAATGGTTAGCCTATATGGGCTGTACGGTTTAGGCGGATGGCAACCTTGGTGGAAGCAGCACCGCTGGTTAACCGGGCTGATAATTGTGCTGATTGCGATGGGGCCACTCTGGTATCGCTCGGCCACCCTGGCCCAGATCACGGTTCTAGCCGCCGGAAACGATAGCGTTATGGTTGTACAAGACCATCGCTCTACCCTGCTGGTTAACAGTGGTACCGATAGAACAGCATTCTATACCATTGTACCTTTTCTGCGACAGGCAGGTGTCAATCGGCTGGCCTACGCGATTGCCGGAGCGGATAGTGATCGCGACAACTGGCAAACCATCATCGCTAAAGCACCGGTTCAGAATTTTTATAATGCCAATCCGCTAGCCGAACTGCCCGCCAGTCTGCGTCAGCGTCACGAACTGAGCGCCAATCAGCCTGTTAGCCTGGGCCATCAGACCATCGAAGCACTAACTGACGACGCCAAGGCTCTAAAGATGAGTTTCTTTAATGGTCAATCCTGGCTACTGCTATCCAACCAATACGAGTCTGAGCAACTACGCCTAGTCAAGACTCATACAGCTTTACACAGCGAGGTGTTGTGGTGGGACGGAGGCTCTTTAGCGGATGAACTGCTTGTGGCCGTACAACCCAAAATCGCGATCGCCTCGGCTAAGCAGATTGATACTGACACAGCGCAAAAACTTAGCCAGCAAGGCATACAAGTTTTCTGCACCGAACAAGACGGCGCCATTATCTGGGCAGCAAACCAGGGATATCGCCCCTATCTAAACTCATCTCCTAACCCCAGAAACACCTGGGAATGACCTCAAACCTCGCTCAATGGAGCTGAAATAACCCGCACTAACCTGGGAATAATACGCAGAAATAGGTCGATACGCAGGCTAACGCAGCTTAACTTTATGGGATTTTATAGAAAGCTTAACTTTATGGGATTTTATAGAATCCTTACCCAGTCCACATATAGGTATTTTTTCCCTTTAGGAGGCAAATTAACTAGGCAACTCTATGGAAGTCCCCTGCTATGATCGTGGGTGATTCTGCGGAGAGTTTGCAAAAGCTTCACAGCTTTACCTGTCGATCTGAATTTTTAGGTAATCTCACCGGGTAGTGCTGAGAGGCTGGATCATTCAAAGGTATCGTTACTTGAAGGTAGATACTTAGGCTAGCTTGGAGCATAGTAGTGTGCATCGTCTTCTAGTTTCCCTAGTTTCAGCATTTTGTCTTTAAAGCTACGGCATTAGCTGTAGTCATTAAGGCAACTCCTCCTTAGCATCAGGCGTCCGTGTCTACAGGCACCCTCGTGTCCAACCGTTAACCAGGCCCTAGCTAACCTGGTCACAGGCTAGCCCCTGTGGTGTTTTAATACCATCCTCCTGTAAAGACGCTTAGAAGAGGCCATAGCAACCCAATGAGCATTAGCGATCGTCAATCTATCGACATTAACCTGAATCAGATGGGGCACTCTATCCGAGAATCAGGGCTGCTAGCCGCAGGTGCCTTTGCGGCCTGTGTAGCGCTGGCGGCCTTTGCCTCTACCCAAATCAAGCCAACCTATACGGCTGATGCCCAACTTCTCTTCACTAAGGTTGACCGAGCTGCAGCCTTAACAGGCTTGAGCGATGACGATTCTGGTCAACTTCAATCTCTTCTGATTGACCAAACTCCCCTCACTACCCAGATCGAAGTCATTCGCTCTAGGCCCTTGCTACAAAGAACGATCGAAATTCTTGAACTAAAAGACGAAGACGGCCAACCCTTAGATCCCAGTGTTCTCTCTCAAAATCTTGATCTGAGCATTGTTGGCGGTACAGACGTTGTCGAGATTCTCTTTACCCATCCAGACCCCCAAGTTTCCGCATCTGTCATCAACACTCTGGTTGACCAGTACAGAGAAAACTCCATTACAACCAGCCGAGCAGAGGCTAGAGAAGCTAAAGAGTTTTTATTGGCTCAGCTACCCCAATCCGAAGCCGTCCTTCGCCAAGCCGAGGCTGATCTTCGCAACTTCTTAGAGAGTAACCAAATTGGGATTTTGGACGAAGAAGCAACCTCTCTGGTTGCTCGTATAGAAACCCTATCCAACCAGATAGCCACTGTTCAAGCTGACTTAGAATCTGCCGCAGCTCAGTCAAATAGTTTGCAGGGCAAACTCAAGTTGAATCCCGAAGAGGCTCTTTTAGTCGGTAATTTAAGCCAAAATCCTGGAGTACAAGAAGCTATCCTGGCACTCCAGGATGTGGAGCGAGATTTGGCTGCCCAAACTGCTCGATTTAGCGAGAATAGCCCCGTTGTTCGGCAATTACGGGCTCAACAGGCTTCGCTGCAAGCGTTTCTTCAAGGGCAGATTAGCGCCGCTGGTGGCTCGCCCAATGTGCCAAGCAGCTTAATCCAAGGCACACCCACCCAGGTCAGTATTACCCAAACGTTAATTCAAGACTTCTTAAACAATGAAGTTGAATATACAGGGCTACAGCAGCAGCTTGAAGTCCTAAGAAGCTATCAATCAGAATATCAAAACAGATTAACTAGTGTTCCATCCCTCAGTGCTGAACAACGAACTCTTGAGCGTCGGGTAAGTGTGGCTGAAGAAACCTACAGTGCCTTGTTAACTCGTCTGCAAGAGCTACAGGTGCAGGAAAACGAAACTTCTTACAACACCCGCATTGTTCAACCTGCAACGATTCCTGCTGAGCCTGACTTAGGCGCAAAAACTAAAGTGCTAGCGCTTGGGATAATGGGAGGCGCTCTTTTGGCGATCGCCATCATTGTCATTTCTGAAGTTCTACGTTCTCGGTCATCCTCCAACAAAGGCGGTGGTAGTGGTCTCATAGAAGAATCTTCCAGCCTTGATGCTTTAACATCAGGCAGTAAATAGACTTGCTTCTAGTTGTTCTTAGATTTGGAGATAGTAACGATGGAGTCATAGCAAGATGGTATGAAAAGAGCGTTATCACTGATACAGCGTTTCTATGCTAGTGAGGTGTAGGGATAGCCATAAAACCCTTGCCTTTAAGTGGTTGGCTTACCTCACTGCACGAGGAAATGCTGTACAGCTAGAGAGCTTAAGCTTCTATTAGATAAACTTCTCTCTGATAAGGAACACCAATGAAAAAAATCACAATCAATTTCATGGATCTATTTGAGAGAGGTGAACGCATTTTTGCGATCCTATCCCTGCTCCTCTACATGAATGCTGTTATACCGTTACTAATCATCAAAGGAGCTAGTGAAGGAGACGGTGTCAGTGTTTTATCCTTTAACTATACGCCACTAAATCTACTATTTATTCTTAACTATCTGATTACGACTAGTCTCTTAATTCTAAGGTGGAATAGAGTCCTCTATTTTGCTTCTCAGAACCTTCTATTTATAGCATTACTGGCAATGGCACCCATCTCGTTTATTTGGTCAGCCATGCCGGATGAAACCTTCTCAGGTTCTGTCGGCATGATCGGGAGTACTTTATTTGGTGTTTACTTAGCCAGCCGTTTTACCTTGAAAGAGCAATTACACCTAATTGGCTGGGCCTTTGGTTTATCTATTATTCTGAGCATTATATTCGTTGTTGCTCTACCCAGATATGGCATCATGGGGGCTCTTCACGCTGGCTCGATTAGAGGGGTCTGGACACATAAAAATGTGATGGGTAAATACATGGTCTTGAGCACCTGCGTATTTCTAATCCTTACTCAATCGACTCGGTCAGGTAATATCTATCCTTGGCTCGGACTAGTTGGATCGGCTGGCTTAATTCTAGCTTCTGCTTCAACTAACGCTCTTCTTAACGGTATCCTAATCACGTTAATAATCCTTCTTTCCAGCAAAATTCTTAGGCTTGGATCGAGACTATTTGTTCCAATTATTCTATTATCTACAGCTTTCCTTTGGGCATTTTCAGCATGGTTCACTGATGTGTCAACGGCCATTTTGACTTCAGTGGGCAAAGATCCAACCCTGACTGGAAGAACAGATATTTGGAATGCTGTCATTGACAAAATTCAGGAAAGACCTTGGTTAGGTTATGGGTTTAATGGTTTCTGGCATGGTATAGAAGGCGAGTCAGCTTATGTCATACGCACTCTCCGGTGGTCTGTACCAAATTCTCACAATGGTTATCTAGACTTCATCTTGCAACTGGGTTTGATTGGCTTTGCCTTGCTCGTCATAATTTATTGGAGTACGCTAATAAAGTCGTATCTAATCGTTAGAAATGATTTTCAATGGGAATATTTATGGCCATTGGCATTTTTGTTGTACCTCATACCCATTAACCTGGCAGAGCCCGCGTTGCTAACGCAGAATGACTTCTTTTGGATCATATTTACTATAGTCGTATGGTCAACCTCTATAGAATTTAAGCGAGTATTCAATAGTCAAAAGAATCCCGATGCTAGACTTTTAATTCCTAAGAGCAATGCTATATAGAAAAGTTGATAATGCGAGCGGTATAGATGAGAGCAAAGATGGTGGGCAATATAAGCATGACCTGGAAGAATTTCTCGAATAAATTTAACAGGTGTCAAAATATCACCTATGTCTGCCACTCTTTAGTAATCACCCAAAATGGTTAGTCCTCTTAATAAAGTTTACGAAAGAGCGTCTGCTATTTTTCAGAAACAGTTCTTTAAGGACAGTTTTTGGACTACTTTTTTTAGCGGTTTAAGCTCAGCTATAGGCTTAGTTTACTTTGTCATATTAGCTCGTTACCTAGGTGCGGAAGGTTATGGAGTTTTTGTAGGTGTAAAAGCTATCTGGGCTATCGTCTTCCCATTTATTGGCCTCGGTATGAAAGACATACTTGTTCAGCAAGTGTCACGAGATACATCAAAATTTTCTCAATGCTGGGGAGATACATTATTAGCCCTAGTATTTTCAGTTGTACTGGCACTCCTGACTACAGTTCCTGTAGTTGCATTAGTGCTACCTGACATATCACCTCTATTTATACTCCTAATCTTCCTGGGCGATTTTCTGGGCCACACCCTTTGCATGTTGTCCAAATGTGCATTTATAGCTGTACATAGAATTAAAGAAGCCTCTCAATACTCCATACTTTATATGCTATTCAAGCTCATTAGCGTAATGTGCTTGCCTTTGTTTCCCTCTGATCAACGCCTAATTGCTTGGGGGCTTTTGTACTTTATAGGTTCCCTTATACCAGGAATTATTTTACTCCTTCTCGTCGAGCGTCTTATCGGCTCACCTAAATTTGACATGAGGTCTTTTGATCTATCTCAAATTAAGCAAGGTTTCTTTTTTTCACTCTCGGCTTCGGCTGTAACAATTAATTCTGAAGTGGATAGAACTATGCTAGTCGCCATTGATACTCCGATTGCGGCAGGGCTATATGGCGCTGGCTATCGCTTTATTGATATTGGTTTCTTGCCTATTATGTCTGTTCTAGGTGCCAGCTATGCCCGCTTCTTCAAATATGGAGAAATTGGTATTAAAGGAACCCTCGGTTTTGCTCGTAAGTTGTTGCCAGCTGCCATCTTATACGGTATTGCTTCTGCGATTGCTCTAATTGCGTTTTCGCCCTACGTCCCTATAGTCCTGGGTGAAGAGTTTGTCGAAGCGTCTGCAGTACTAGTTTGGTTATCGCCACTTCATCTGTTGGGTGGAGTTCAGTTTTTAGCCGCTGATGCCCTAACTGGGGCCGGATTTCAGCGTTCTCGTAGCTTTGTTCAAGTCGGTGCTGCCGTTCTCAATGTCGGTCTGAATCTGGTTTTTATTCCGCTCTTTTCTTGGAAGGGAGCGATTTGGGCAACCCTAACTTCTGAAACCTTTAAATTGATTGCACTGTGGTTAGTTGTGGCTTCCATTTATTTCAAAACAGCGAGATCTGCTAAAAACTAAAGCCACATTTACTTGTATCTGAATCTATTCACCTGCTCCCATGATAGTTAACATTACTCATCAGACTATTCGACGGATTTGGGCTTTGCCTAAACCTATATTTGTACCGCTCATAGCCATCGGCACCGTTGCTATTATCATTATCTCAAGCTGTGTGCAGACCCCGTCTGCTACTCCGCCTCAAACCCAAGGCAATTTATCAACCTATATTCTGATTGATCAATTTGGATATCGCCCAAAGGATCCAAAAGTAGCTGTCATCGTCCAGTCACTAGTTGATACCAGAACTGGTGAGTCAGGGCCACCTGCTCAGCTTTCCGATAGCTACCAGGTGGTTAACGCTGAGAATCAGCGATCCGTCTATGAGTCAAAAGCCGAAATTTGGCAGGATGGAGCTATTCATAATCAGTCAGGAGACCGAGCCGCTTGGTTCGACTTCTCATCAGTAAATCAACCGGGTCGCTATACTGTTAAAAACTCTCGCACGGGCGAAGCTTCTAGCACATTTGAGATTTCAGAGAACGTTTATCGAGATGTATTAATTACAGCTACTCGAATGTTTTTTTACCAACGCAGTGGTTTTGCTAAACAGCCGCCCTATGTCGAGCAAAAATGGGCGGATGAAGCCGCTTTTCTAGGCCCTGGCCAAGATACCGAAGCTCGCTTTGTAAACGATAAAGAGAATGCGGCCCTGGCAAGGGATATGCGCGGCGGGTGGTTTGATGCTGGCGATACTAATAAATATGTCACCTTTGCCGCTACGCCAGTTCACCAGCTTTTAGATTCCTATAGTCAGAATTCCAATATCTGGACTGATGATTTTAATATTCCTGAATCAGATAACGGTATTCCTGACATCCTTGATGAAATTCGCTATGAGCTCGATTGGCTCATCACCATGCAGGATGATGATGGCGGATTATTTATTAAGTTGGGAACCATAGATTATCAAATCTCAGAAAAACCTAGCCTAGACAAACGGCCTAGGTATTATGGCCCTAAGTGCTCTTCGTCAACTATTGACACGGCTGGTATGTTTGCCCACGCTGCATTAGTTTTCAAAACTATTCCCTCGTTATCTTCCTACGCAGACGATTTACAGTCGCGAGCGCTCAAAGCCTGGCAATGGTACAATAGTAATTCTAAAGAAACTGACTGCGATACTCAAGAGATAAAATCTGGAGACGCTGATCGCGGATTAGAAGAGCAAGAAGAAAATGCTATAGCTGCAGCAGTTTATCTTTTTGCCCTCACCGAAGATAGTCAGTTTCAGCAATATATAACTGAACATGCTAGTGACCTGTGCCTCTATTGCAACGACACCTGGTATCCATACCATGTCAATGTCAGCGATGCCTTGCTTTACTACAGCCGTCTTGAATCTGCTGAGCCTACTATTAAGCAGAAGCTACTGGAGAATTTGTCTCAACTTGCTAGTAATTCACCAATTTACAAGCTGGATAATTCTCTTGATCCCTACCGAGCCTATATGTCTGATGATCAGTACCATTGGGGTAGTAATGCCATAAAAGCTTTGTATGGCATCAGTAGCTATGATATCGGCTTTGCTGAAGTAAATAGTCAACTGCTTGAGGATTATCGCGCAAAAGCACTAGCTTTTCTCCATTACTTTCATGGAGTTAATCCACTGGGGTTGGTGTATCTCACTAATATGTACGAGTATGGGGCTGAAAATTCTGCTAACGAGTTACACCATGATTGGTTCGGGCATGGCATTTATGATAATGCCTTAACTTCTCCTAGTGGCCCGGCACCCGGATATCTACCGGGCGGCCCCAATAAAAATTATACCGGAGAAGCTGACATATCGACTCAATACCCAATGAAAGCCTACTTAGATAGTAACAATAAGTATCACGAAATGAAAATGTGGGAAATTAGTGAACCTGCAATTTATTATCAGAGTGCCTACTTAAAACTTTTATCAACATTGTCTAGCTAGCAGTCGATATTTCTAATTTTCCGTAGTCTCATTGATTAAGTTAACTGAGTTATGTCACATAAAATTGGATTCCTTCTCGTTACCCATAATAAGCCCCATCAGTTTGTCCGGTTAGTTGACACACTGAATAGGATGTTTGACTATCCACCTATTACTTGTCACCACAACTTTTCGATATCTAGTCTTCCTTTAGAGCAACTTCCACCCAATATTAGATTTGTACGTCCCCATGTTAAGACCAGATGGGGTAAGTTTTCCACGATAGAAGCGGAACTCAAAGCTCTTGAGCTAATGTACGAATCACCAGACTCTCCAGACTGGTTTGTCTTACTCAGTGGTTCAGATTATCCAATCAAGTCAGCAGATACAATTCTGCACGATCTGACATCAAGCCCCTATGATGTTTTCATGCATCATGAATTAGTTGATTACAAAGCTCTGGAAAGTAACTGGCAAAAATTGGGGTATCAGCGTTACTGCATTGTTAGAGGTTGGGTGCCCTCATTAGATGAAAATCTAAAGCCTAAAAAGCACTTCATTACCTTAATAAAACATCCTTCGTTAACCAAATTCTTTATCCCTTTCTCAGAAGACTTTCCCTGTTTTGTTGGCGATCATTTCTTCTGTGCTAATCGAGATGCTGCTAAGTATCTGCTCGATTTCCATCGTTCGAATCCCAAGTTATCAGTTTACTATCAAAAGTCAACGATTTTTCCAACCGAATCTTACTATCAAACAATTTTCTGTAACTCACCTCACCTGAAGGTTGAAAACAATAACTGGCGTTACATAGATTGGTCTACTAAAGATGCTCATCCAAAGATACTTTCACTTGAGGATTTGCCACAAGTTCAGGCTTCTAAAGCTCACTTTGCCAGAAAATTTGATATTGACGAAGATGCCAAGGTACTTGATGAGCTAGATGTTTTTACTAAATAAGTTGTTGATTTTCAAGCTATTCTGTCGATCTTATTACTACCTTTGGAAAACTCCTGGTTTTGTGTTTTAACCGTTGTCATCAACCTCTTTTTTGTAAAATTAGATACCCTATGCTAGTATTTTAGTTGAAAAGGTCTGCACCTCAATCTATTCATGGAGCATAGCAAAATGAAAATGCTTTCAAAAAATGAAATTCAGAAAGGTAGCAACAAGCTTAAGAGAGAAATCTCCAGGCTACCTTTTCTCTCTAGCATTAACGAACGGGTTTATCAAAAAAGGCTTGATCAGTATTCTCAAAGCTTACCTCCTATCTCTGAACAAGAGCAGGAAATTGTGAACAGCCTGAACCAGAATGGAATGTTTTCAATCCATACCTCTGAATTAGCTGTTCCAAAGACATTGGAAGCCATTCAATCAGCTAAGCGCTTGCTGGCTGATCCTCTCTCTTGCAAGGGAGATCAAGACAAAAATTGGATCCCAGCTCACCTTCTGAACCAGCAGCCAGATCTTTTGCTCTGGGCGTTGGATGAACGCTTGTTAGACATTGCCGAGAACTATATCAAATTACCGATTTATTATTTGGGAGTAGAGGTTCGTCAAGAATTTTCTAACGGAAAAGAGAGTGGAGTTCGTCAATGGCATATTGATACGGAAGACCATCGAATGATGAAAATAATTATTTATCTTAATGATGTAGATCTTGGCGGTGGTCCATTTGAATACATTTCAAAAGACTTAACTCAGCAAGCTACTAAATCACTGAAGTACCATTCTGGGCTAGTGCCAGACGCAATGATGTCTCAAGCTGTTTCTCCATCCGATTGGGTTGCTGCCGTAGGAGAGGAAGGTACAGCCGTCTTTGTAGACCCTTGTAACATCTTTCATCGAGCTAAGCCTCCTGCCCAGAGAGATAGACTCTCTATTACTTACCACTACACCTCACAATATCCTCTAGAATTTCGAAACCCCAATATCTTCTCAAACCAGCCATTTATCCGTGATAGGCTGACAGAGCGTCAACTCAAGTGTCTGATCTGGGGCTAATGAGTCATCCATGTTTTAGGGTACGAATTCTCAAAGGTCTGGCCATGCTTGAACGTGAGATCGGCAACTACTTAAAGGGCTGCTATGGAGTATAGAAAATTCGGCTCAACTAGTTTTCAAGTTTCAGCTCTGGGCCTAGGTGCTGCACCAATTGGTTCACGGACTGATTGGCCAACATCGATTAAAACCTTGGAGGCAGCTTTCGATGTTGGCATCAATTTTTATGACACTGCGCCTAGTTACGGGCAAGGCAGCAGCGAAAAGATTGTTGGTGAGGCATTTAAGAATAAGCGCGACAAAGTAATAATCTGTACTAAGGTTGGCCATGCGATCACCCCGGTACTTCAGTTAGCCTCTCAATTTAAACCGCTCGTTAGAACGACTCTTCAAAATATTCCTGGAATTCAAAAGGTCATCCAGCGTCGGGTGCAAACATTTGTTCAATCTCAGACGAGTACAGATAATTTTGAGCCTGGTTATATTGTTGAATCAGTAGAGGGAAGCCTGCGCCGATTAAAGTCTGACTATATCGATTTACTTCTGCTTCATTCTCCTCCCCGCTCAGTGATTGAGCAGGGAGATGCATTCCAGGCATTAGATTCCTTAGTGGCTCAAGGTAAAATACGACACTATGGAATTTCTGTTGGGGCCTTGGCAGATACGATTGAATGCTTAAACGCTAAAGACTATAACATTAGCGCTTTACAAGTAACTATTAATTTATACGAACAAGAAGCTATTGAAGAATTACTTCCTTTGGCAATAGAAAAGGGTATTGCTTGTATCGCACGCGAACCATTTGCCCACGGAAAATTAGTGCCCAGACAACCTGAAGGATCTAGCCTTGGTTATCTCGGCCCACTAGAAAGTGACGATTATTTCGAATTTCTAACCTATGGTGGAGAGCGCACCATTACTCAAGCAGCTCTTCAGTTTTTACTTCAAGTACAGGGGATATCTACAGTTCTAGCCGGTATGTCTCAAGCAAAGCATGTCTATCAAAACTCTAAAGTTTTTGAGCTTCCCAAGTTGACGGTTGAGGAAATGTTAAAAATTCGTAGTTCTACACCAATTCTAAATTGAGGTTTTATATGAAGCTAGAAGATATCTTTGCTAGAACTTACATTATTAACTTACCAGAAAGAGTTGATCGAAAAAAAGGTATTGAACGTGAGCTAAAGGACATTGGTTCAAGTTTAATCCCGGGAAAGATAGAACTTTTTCCTGGGGTTAAACCCGAAGATACTAGAGGCTTCCCTACTAAAGGTGTATTAGGATGTTATCTCAGTCATTTAGAAATTCTTAAGGAAGCCAGAAAGCAAAGTTTGAAGAATGTTTTAGTGATTGAAGACGATTTAGCGCTTTCAAAGCGGTTTAATCGAGCAGCTAAGCAGTTGTCATCATGTCTGGAATCCCTTGATTGGGGAATTGTTTTTCTTGGTTTCTTCCCTTACAAAGGTCTAAAATTAACTGATTATTACGAGTCTTCCTCAGGGAAACTTAAATCGTCATCCGTATCCTTAGTATCTAGTGATTATCCAACTCAAGGAACTCATTTTTATGCGGTTAATCATACAGCTTATGACAGAGTTATTGATTTTCTTGAGGATTTGCTCGAACAACGCTCAAGTAATCCAGATCTTAGAGAGAAGTTAGATTTAGGAGAATTTGATCCAGCATATATTGACACGGCTTACTATTTATTTAAGCTTAAAAATCCTGATGTTCATGTCTTAAACACCTGTCCTAACCTTGGATGGCAGAGAGATACACGTAGTGACGTTACTCTTTCCCAAGTAGACAATCTCAATCATTTTTCGTGTCTGATAGATGCTTATAGAGCAGTTAAGTCAGAAATTAAGAAGTATCTCGAATTCGTAAATCCCAGCCTATTTTCTCGATAACCAGCCTTAAAACTAATCAACAAGGTTTTTAATTGAATGTTCTTCTAAAGTATGTAGGAAATTGTCTAAAGTAGCTGAAAAATAAATTAATATGGTGAATTTTATATCCATTTGCATTGCTACCTACCAGCGTCCTGATGGGCTTGCAGCTTTGCTTCGCGGAATTAACAATCTTACCTTCCATAAGGTTGAAACTCCGAGTTTGGAAGTGGTTGTGGCTGATAATGATGAAACGGGTTCCGCCAAACAACTCTGTGAAAAAATCAGAGAAGAGTTTAGGTGGACATTAGTTTACGACATTGAACCGCAAAAGGGCGTTAGTTACGCTAGAAATAAAAATTTAGCTTGTGCTTCTAAAAACTCTAATTTTATAGTGTTCATTGATGACGACGAAGTTCCTGAGCCGTCATGGTTAGATGAGTTATTAGCTACTCAAGCCCATTATCAGGCCGATATTGTAGCCGGCCCAGTATACCCCAAGTTTCAAGATCCATTAGTTCCCCAGTGGATTGAGAAGGGCGGGTTCTTTGATCCTCCTAATCATTCAACTGGGGATTTTTTAAATGCTGCATTTACAAACAACACTTTAGTAAAGGCTGAGCTAATACAGCAGCTTGACATTGCTTTTGATCCAAGATTTGCTATTAAAGGAGCAGAAGATACTCATCTGTTTATGCGACTTAGAAAGATGGGTGCGACAATTGTTTGGAGTAGTGAAGCGATTGTGTTTGAGTCCATACCATCCAGTCGAACAACACTAAAATGGCTGATTGAGAGAGGATTCTGGGGTTGGAGCTCCTACAGTTTATTTGAAAAGGAACTCTTTCCATCTCTATCTCTTCAGGCCACTCGTTTGATTAAAGGGTGTGGCCTAATTGTAATTGGCTGCCTGACAGGAATTCCTAGCTTCTTTACAGGTAAGCACAGATTCTATAAATCAGTGCTAAAGGTCTGCCAGGGAGCCGGTACATTGTCTGGTTTGTTTGGCATTCAGGGGGATTGGTAGACTCTAAATCCAGACTCTGCTTTGCGGTATCTCATTTGCGGCTTATTGTTACGTTAAAAGAGAATGTTTATATGAGGTTGCTGGTTACTGGTTCTTCTGGTTTTCTTGGACAGTATGTCGTCACCAATGCTCTATCAGGCGGACATTCTGTTAGGGCTGTTGTGCGACCAGGTCGAAATCTGGCTTCTCTGCCTTGGAATAGCCATCCCGCGATTGAAGTTTTTGAAGCAGATTTAGCTAAACCAGATGATTTCGGGAATATGCTATCTGACATTGACTGTGTAATTCACCTAGCTGCATCTAAAAGTGGAGACTTTACAGAAGCCTACCAGGGTACAGTCGTAACCACTAAGCACTTACTTGAGGCTATGGAGCAGACTGAAGTATGGCGATTAGTGCTTATCAGTAGCTTTTCAGTCTATGACTATACCAATCTAGATGATGATGCCGTACTTGATGAGACATGCCCCCTAGAGCCTCATCCTGAACGGCGGGATGCCTATGCTCAGACCAAACTGCTTCAAGAGGAAGTTGTGAGACAGTTTTCTACCTTGCCCAAAGCTGCAGTAACTATCTTGAGGCCCGGTATGATTTATGGTTCAGGAGCACTCTGGAATGCCTGTCAAGGTGCCGGAACAGGGCCATTCTGGTTATTGATTGGCCCTGCTGGGCAAATGCCGCTGACCTATGTAGAAAATTGCGCCGCTGCAATTCTTATCGCAGCAGAAACCGATCAAGCTATCGATACTACGTTAAATATTGTTGATGATATTCAGCCCGACCGCAGGCAGTATACACAGGCTCTCCTTGAACATTCTCTCAACGCTCCGACCGTAGTGCCAGTTAGTTGGTCTTTATATCGAGGTATTGCTCAAACTACTTCTTTGCTGAATCGCTGGCTATTCTTAGGCAAGATAAAATTACCAGGCTTGCTGATTCCGGCCCGTTTGAATGCACGATTTAAGCCGCTTATGTATTCTAATGATCGAGTTAAGAGTACGCTAAATTGGAAGCCTATCTATACTTGGCAAGAGGCTATTGCTCAATCCTTGAGTAAGGATACTGAAAACGCTAAGGTATGCTAATTAAAGCCCTAATCAGGGTAAGTCCAGGATAAGCCTTAGAGCAAACCGGTATAATTTTGGAGGAAATGGTTTCACAGCGAACTAGACTAACGTTTCCTACGGTATAAGCTACTGTTCTCACTATCTTAAATTCAAGAAACTACTATGAAAATTGCTATTATTGGGTGTGGCTTCGTGGCTGACTATTACTTAAGTACTTTGCCCTTCCATCCAGACCTGGAACTGGTGGGAGTAACTGATATTGATCGTGAACGTCTAAATACATTTGCAAGTCATTATGCCGTATCAACCTACAACTCTACGGAAGAACTCTTAGCTGATCCTAATGTTGAGATTGTGCTTAATTTAACTAATCCTAGAAATCACTATGAGATTTCTAAAGCTTGTTTAGAGGCTGGGAAACACGTTTATTCAGAAAAACCTCTGGCGATGACTATTCCTGAAGCAAAGGAGCTCGTAGCTATCGCAGATGCCAAGAGTCTCTATATTTCTTCGGCTCCTTGTAGTTTGTTGGGGGAAACCGCGCAAACAGTTTGGAAAGCACTGCGTGAGCAAGTAGTTGGCAAGGTGCGACTTGTCTACGCGGAAATGGATGATGGCCTAGTTCATAAAATGCCCTACCAGCAATGGTTAAGCGCTTCGGGTAAACCCTGGCCCTACAAGGACGAATTTGAAGTAGGCTGTACTCTTGAACATGCGGGTTACTACATTAATTGGTTGACTGCATTTTTTGGCCCAGCTACTTCTGTAACAGCTTTTTCCTCTTGTCTTGTTGCTGATAAGGAGACAGATGTAGAGTTGGATCCTGCCGACACTCCTGATTTCTCAGTGGCCTGTATTAAATTTCAGTCAGGTATTGTGGCCCGCTTAACTTGCAGTATTGTGGCTCCCCATGATCATGAATTGAAAATCATTGGGGATGAGGGTATTTTGAGCATTCACGATTGCTGGAATTATGGCGATTCAGTTTATGTTCAACGATTAGTTCGGATTCGTCGTAAAGTATTTATGAATCCGATCAAGAAGAAGATTCCCTTAGTCAAAAAGCCATTGAAGTTAAAAACTCGTGGGGCTCAGCAAATGGATTTTTGCCGGGGCGTGGCCGAAATGGCAACCGCTATTACAGAAAAGCGTCCCAGTCGCATGGCCGCCGATATTTCTCTGCATAACAATGAGTTAGCGATCGCTATCCAAGATGCCCTCGAAACTGGAGGATACTACAAAATGACTACCTCGTTTATTCCAGTAGTACCTATGGACTGGGCTAAGTAGAGCCTGTAGTTGAACCTGTTACTCTGACTGCCAGTATCGTGATGCTAAAACTCTGGCGAAGGCTAGTAGCTAATGGTAGCTGGTCTTTTGGTTTATGCTGTAAGCAGTAACCGTTTTTCTGTCATCAGCTCACGCTATGTTTGCCACCACGTTACCGCCTTTACCCATCAACAAGTCCTGTATTCGTGCAGCGATTCAAGATTTACAAACTCAATTGGTAGACTGGCGACGACGGTTACATCAACGGCCAGAATTAGGCTTTAGGGAACAGCTAACCGCTGATTTTATTAGTCAGCGATTGACTGACTGGGGCATTGAGCATCAAACCGGCATTGCCGAAACTGGTGTAGTCGCTGTGATTGAGGCCACAGCGCCTGGGCCGGTGTTGGGTATTCGAGCCGATATGGATGCACTGCCTATCCAGGAGGAGAATCAGGTTTCCTATTGTTCGCAGCATCCAGGAATTATGCACGCCTGTGGCCACGATGGCCATGTGGCGATTGCGTTGGGTGCAGCTTACTACCTTGCTCAACATCGCGATGGCTTCATTGGCACGGTGAAAATTATTTTTCAACCGGCAGAAGAGGGGCCAGGAGGCGCTAAGCCTATGATTGAAGCAGGGGTACTGACTAATCCTGACGTGGAAGCGATGATTGGCCTGCACCTGTGGAACAATTTGCCCCTAGGCACGGTAGGCGTGCGAAGCGGCCCACTGATGGCAGCTTCAGAATTTTTTGAAATTACGGTTCAGGGCAAGGGCGGCCACGGCGCATTGCCCCACCAAACCGTTGATGCAATTGTGGTCGGTGCCCAGATTATCAACGCGCTACAAACCATTGTCTCCCGCAACATTGATCCAACTAAATCGGCGGTGGTTACTGTTGGCAAGTTCCAAGGCGGAAGCGCCTCCAATGTGATTGCGGATACGGCTCAGCTCAATGGTACAGTGCGCTACTTTGATCGCGCCTACAAGGACTTTTTTGCGGCCCGCATCGAAGAGATTGTGGCGGGTATTTGTCAAAGCTATGGAGCCACCTATTGCTTTAGTTACCAAGCGCTTTACCCACCTGTTATCAACGATGCGGGTATGGCAGATCTGGTTAAATCTGTTGCTCTCTCTGTCATAGAAACCCCAGCCGGGGTAGTGCTAGACTGTCACACAATGGGCGGCGAAGATATGGCTTTCTTTTTACAGGAAGTACCTGGCTGCTACTTTTTTTTGGGTTCAGCTAACGCTGAAAAGGCTCTTGCCTACCCCCACCATCATCCCCGCTTTGATTTCGATGAAACGGCTTTGGGCCTTGGGGTTGAGATGTTTGTGCGCTGTGTTGAAGCCTATAGTATCCGTTAAGTTCTTCACCAGCCTGAGTCAGGAAAAAGCTTCCGTTGTTATGCTTAGCCATATGGCTGAGAACGTACTACTATGACCTGGCTTGGACGACGGATTCGAGGATGGGGGTTAGCCGTTATAGCCCTGATGGTTTGCCTTTGGTTGGGTTCAGGTAATCACCCAGGGACAAGTCCTTTGAATACGGCAGTTGTGGCTCAGACTAATGCTCCTCCACCGGTTCTGGCTCCGGCCTTGCCGATGATTAGCGGTACCTTTGAAGACCCTCAAGAACGCTTTCAAATTGGTATTTTTGACGGTTATCGAGTCAGTACAGCCGGGGCATCACCTCTGTTTGAAGCTCCTGATGGGAGCCTGGCCTATACGGTGGCCATCACCCCGCTGGCAACCGGCATGAATCAAGCCTCGGATACCGATCTTTTGAATGCCGCCCAGCGAACTTTTGGCCGAGGCGAAGGCTTTTCAGCAGGAGATATACAGGCTATTCCTGGGGGAGGCATTCGAATTAACTGGGCAGGGCAACTAAGCCAAGGAACAACTCCTCCTCAGCCGATTAGTGGCAAAATTTTTGCCCGACAGTTAGAGAGCAATGCATTTTTGTTGCTGGTTGCGGCAACCGAGGCAGGCGAACCCCAACTCTCAGATGCCATTATTGCCTTAGGCAGCACGTTGACAGTTCCCTAAGTTACTGTGGTTAACAGCAAGTAGAGGGCGACTGCGGGCATCCTGGGCTAGAGTGGCAAGGGTTTTATAGTCAGCGTTTTAGCGATTTGTCATGGCTATTAACTGGTCGAAATGCTTGAGGCAACCGCACACGTACTTGCTGCTAGCCGGTACAGCACTGGGATATGGCGCTTTACTATGGCTGGCGGGTCCACGCCCCATGACATGGCTAGGGGGTGGAGGGATTGCTGTCGCCATGGTAAGCAGTTGGGTAACGGGCTTTCGGGCCCCAGCAACAGAAACTTTGGGCAGCGATTTACTGAATAGGGATACGTTCAATCATCAAATCGAAGCTTTAGCGCGGCGCATTCCTCCTAAACACCAAAAACCCTGGCGGCAGACTCAGACCTGGGCCATTGAGTCTCAGGATTTTGCCGCTCATATTTACGAACGCGATCCCCTCCTACAGGTTGAGCTATTGGAGGCTATGCACACCGTCATTGACCTGGCCGAGCAAGTGGCAGAAGGGTTCGCAGTGATTGACCAAATTAAGACTCCTACTTATCACCAGTTGGCTCAACAACGGCTAGCCGCTAGCCAAGACCGCCTGCAAGCAACCCATGCTCAACTTCAGCAACTGCAAGACCAGATCGCCCTGGCCAGTCTAGATAATCCGGGTGACAGTTCTTTACCCCAACGCCTACAAACCCTGATTGCCGCTAACAAGCACATTCTGGAAGACACCCCCCTCAGCTAAATCCCCCTACTCATTCACCCCTACCTCTCCACTCCTTACACCTCTTTTCCCATGCGTCCTCTTCGTCGTCGTCCTTTGCTAGCCTTTCTGCTTAGCCTTTGTGCCGTACTGCTGTGGAACTGCGGCCCGGTTGTTCTGCCTGGCAGCATACCAACGGTGGATTCTGCAGAAAGTGCTCAGGCCGCTTTAGAAAAAGCCATTCTACCCAAAGTCAATATTGGAACAGACGTAGTGTCTGACGAAGCCGCCGCCCGCTACACTACGGACCAAATCGAAGAGTCACTGCCACAGACAGAAGACTTTCCTCTCTACGCAGCCCAGCCAGGGGGCGGCAACACAGTGTATGTAGAAATTTTTAGCTCCTCAGAAAAGGCTAATGTTGAGCGCCAAAATGAGCGCTGGCTGGTGGAGGTGGCCGAAGCCTTTAACCAGAGGCAAGAAACGTTGCCCTCTGGGGAGGTCATCCAGGTCGGTGTGCGGAAGGTGCCATCGGGGACAGCCGCCCGCATGTTAGGAGCAGGAGTGGCCCAACCAACTGGCTACAGCCCATCTAACGACTTGTGGTTGGCGATGATTCAAAGTGAGGATGTTGCAACCGTTCCGGTGGCCGAACGATTGGTGCCCAATACTGCCGGATGGGTACTCCCCAAAGAGGTGTTTGACAGCCTGGCTGAAAATGGTACCGTCAGTTTTGACCGCTTGCTCAATGCCATTGCTTCGGAGCAAGTAACGGTGGCTTACCCTAACCCCTATTCCAGCTCCACCGCATTGAATTTGCTGTACACCCTCTACTGGCGAGCCGCCGGGCACCAGCAAGATGGCCGTCAGTTAACGGTGGCCGAACTGCAAACTCCGCAGGTCAACTCTGTGTTTGACCAGTTTCAAGCCCAGGTGCTGATTACCACAGCCACAACCCTTGACCTGCAAGAGCTATTCTTGCGCGACCAGAGTAAATTGCAAGCCTTTCCGCTGGAATATCAAAACTACCTGGCTCTGCAGCAGGTACCCGGCTTTGAAAACACCGAATTTGTGCCCTTTGGCATTCCCCACAACAACCCGCTAATGGGGTTTGAGTGGAATACTCCTCAAGAACAAGCCGCGCTAAAAGAGTTTGCAGCCTTTGCCCAATCTGCGGAGATGCAGGCTCTGGCAGCCCAGCAGGGTTTTGTGGAAACGGATTACCTAAAGGCCAAACAAACCCCACCTGTTCCTACTGGAGAGGTATTGCTTGCAGCCCAGTCTAACTGGAAACTGCGCAAAGATAGCGGGCGTACCGTTTACATGAGCCTGGTGATTGATACAAGCGGCTCTATGGAAGGCCAGCGGATGCAGGCCGTGCAAGACGGCTTACGAATAGCCGCCGGGCAGATTAACGCTGGCAACTATGTCAGCATTGTCACCTTTGATGACAACCCTGTGCGCCGCCTACCCCTAGCTCCCTTTGACCAACTTCAGCATCAGCGCTTTCTGGCCACTATTGACCTACTGCGGGCCGATGGTGCAACAGCCATGTACGATGGCATGGTGGTAGGGCTGGCTGACTTGCTAGAAAAGAAAGCCACTGACCCGACTGGTCGGTTCTATCTGTTGCTACTTACGGATGGTGAAGTCAACCGCGGCTTTCGGTTCGATGCTGTTGAAGACATCATGGCCTACAGCGATGTGCGGTTTTATCCCATTGCCTACGGAGAGGTCAACCAGGGTGAGCTGCAGGCGATCGCGGGTTTACGAGAATCCACTGTGCAACAGGGCAGCCCTGAAAATGTGCAAAGCTTGTTCAAAGACTTATTCCAGGTCAATTTATAGATTTACCCAGCATCTACTCCGCTATGCGTAACCCAAATAAACGGCTGATTCGCATCTTAGGTCTGGGCTGGCTGACATTTTTGGGCCTGGGGCTAGGCTTGCGGCAGGTACTCACTAGCCCAGCTATTACGGTGATTATTGACCGCAGCTACTGCACTCCTGCCCAATGGCAACCGATAGCAGAAGAGTACGCCACCCTCTACGAACAACAGACTCAGCAGCGGCTCAAAATTGAGCAGGTCATCTATGTTAGCGACCTGGGCCAGGAAGTTGCCCAGGAAATTCCGACCCCTGAGCAAATCAGAACATTAAGCACCTTTGGTCGATTTAACGAGGCCCAAATGAATCAAGTGATGGCGGCTCAACCAGAGGCTGAAGTGCTGTCTTGTTCTGGACTTTAACTAGGACGAAAGAATAATTCATTCAAATAGCTATTTTTCTTTTTTGCTTTTTATAAAGTCTTGAACAGCGAAAATTCACCGTTCTCACCATAAGTTAAGAATCTCTCTAAGGACATCTACTCCCTTAGATTGGGCTCTAGAATTTAAATATCATTCAGCCATACAGCGCTTCTGAAGCTAGTGAGGTAGATGGATAGCCATGAAACCCTTGCCCTTGGGCGGCAGGCTGTACCTCATCACTGTATACCAAGGTTAAAGACTGGGATGGCCACGTTTTTCTTATGGTTTCAATGCCTATTTCTCTATAAAAAACTATCCTTTCTAGGAGAAAAATCCCATGAAAAGCATGACTTGGAAGCCCGATCCTGAAAAAGATAAGAAAGTCAACGCTTACTTGGATACCATGAATCATGCCCCCTACATTACCATCGGGGCAGTGCTATTGGGTTTATTTTGTCTGTTCACCGTAATTGTTTTAGTGGGAGTATTTTAGGCTAGCAATTGCCTAATCCCACCCTAAAAACCACTGACAAATTGTTGGTGGGTATCACTACAGTTTCTACCCATACTAAACCCTGCTCTTCAAATGCTGCGACGACAGCCTCAAGGTCGCACACCCCCCATTGTGGATTTTGAGTCTGTAGGCGCGTGAGTCGGGGGAGTAAGTTATGCAGGGGAAAAGGCGGAAGCCAGAAGGGGCGACGAATTTTGGTGCATCCTCTAAACAAAGCCCAGGTTCTGTCTTGGTGTTCTAAAAGACCTGGTTCCACTCATAAAGGCTATAGTCTGTCCATATGCCGTTCTGCCAGTAAGGATCGGCTTCAACGAATTGCCGTACGGTAGCTTCGTCGTCAGCTTCATAGATACCAAAAACTTTAGTATTGTCGGTCGTTGGCCCTAACGCCAGCAAAATGCCTTGCTCTTTGAGGGCTTGCAACCCGTTTAGATGAGCCTCTCGATAGGGGGTGCGTTTTTCTAGGGCGTTTTCACAGTAGCTGCCCCATAGTACATACTTTGCCATTGGGAATACTGCAATTGGATTTACACACAAAAACCCCATCAACCTAGGCTGATGGGGATGACCTACGAGGCTAGGATATCAAATCTGCAGTCAAGACCGCAAAAGTTTAGAAAACCAGCCCTTAGAAGGAAATTTGGCCCTGCAGGTTAAAGAGGAAGATATCTGGATTACTGCCGAAGTTGTTGGGGTTAATAATCCAGTAGAAGGAGGGCATAAGGGCAATATTGCGATTTATCGGATACCGGTAAGACACTTCAAGCTCTTGCTGGGTGCCGCCATCACCCCCGCCAGAAACCAGGAAGTTACGCCCGCCAGTGACATCAAAGGGAACCAGGTAAGACACCGTAGCTAGTGCCCCTTCTTTGAACAGGTTAGGAAAAGCTAGCCCAATCTGGAAGGATTGAGCATTGATATCCCCAACCCTAGCCTGGGTGACAGCGGAGGTAAGCTTAGTTGTACCGTAGCTGTAGCGACCAAACAGACCCAGCCAGCTTAGCGGCGTCCAATCAAAGTTGAACAGGAAAGTATCAGCGGGAGCATTAGTCAGTGGGCCACCAAAACCATCGTCGGCAAAGCCGTAGATAGGCTCACTCAATGTGCCGCCGATCTGCCCAACCGCGTTTGGCTCCAGGTTAGAGCGGGTGTACAGAAAGCGAAGATTTAAGCTATCAAACGGGCTAATGCCAATTTGCCCTGTCAGGGTACTGGTGCCGCCGAACAAACCACGGGTCGGGTCTTCCGCCGTCCGTGGCCCTGGCAAAAACTCAGTGCTTTCCGCCAGGTAGCCAACTCGAATGTCTAGCCAGTCGGTGACATCCCAAACTGCTATGACGCCAGCACCCCGGTCTAGGGTGTTGACTTGGGTGCCCCCGCTAGAGTTGAAGGTGTTTCCTCCAGTCAGGAAGAAGGTGTAGCGGTTGTTGTCAAAGTAGCTGTACCAGTTGATGCGAGGGCCAATGTCGATAGTGAGGCTATCGCCCACCGGAAACACATAGCTCAGCTCACGCAGCGTTACATTGAATGCCTCGGTGCCGCCGGATTGGAACGTGAAGGGCACCCCAAAGGTATTAAACAAACCGGCTGAGCCATACAGGTTGGCAGGTGCCGTACCACCACCAACCACCATTTGCAGTTTGAGGCGGTCTTCTCCAGTAAAGGAGGTGTCCATATTGATCCAGGCGAGGCTGCCAACCGTCGTACCAGGATCGCGATCAATAGTTCGCACTACGGGTAGCCCGGTGCCAGGATCGCGCGCCGCCGAGAAGATGCTGTTCCCTTCTGCCAGAATTGGGCCGTTGGCAAAACCGCCACCAATGTGAGCAAACACCGAACCACGTAGCTTAGTCTGAGTCGCAAACTGTTGTGCCTGCAACTCGGCCACCTCAGCCTCTAGGCCAGCAACACGTCCCTCCAGGCCAGCAAGTTCTGCCGCAAACTCCTCCTGCAAACGGCGAATCGTAACCAAATCTTCGTCGGAGATGGTGCTGAGAGTACCGACAATAACATCCAGACAAGCATTCAGGCCAGCGGCAAATTCAAAGCGCGTCAGGCTGCGCTGTCCCCTGAAGGTGCGATCAGGATACCCCTCGATACAACCATAGTTCTCGACTAGATTGCCAAGGGCCTGAAAAGCCCAATCGCTGGGCAGTACGTCAGAAAAATCGGTGACTCGCGTAACCTGAGCCAAATCTTCAGCCGCAGGCTGCACAGTACTGTCGGCTTCCAGAGCAGATTCTAAATCACTGACACGGAACAATGTAGCCGTCGCTTCAGCTTCTGAATTTGCTACTTCAGCCGCAGTGTCAGCCGTAGTGTCAGCAGGATTGTCAGCAAGAGTTGGCAGGTTACTGTCAGCCTCTACGGCAGGCTGAATTACAGGCTCAGGGCTAACAGTGGACTGTCCAACAGCTTGGTCTTCAAGGAACTCCTCTGCAGAGGCAAGAATTGGACTCAACACCATCTCTACAGTGCTGACTTCCTCCGCCTCGGAATAGTTAGCCTCGCCTTGGGAAGGCACCTCTGCCGCCACGGATGGCATCATCGGCACAGCCATCATAGCCGTAGCCAACAAGCTGTAGCGGCAGCCTGACCAAGAAAGCAGACGCCAAACTGTGTTCAGATATCTAATATTCAACATTCATTCTCCTCACACCGGATACACAGAAAACTCTGCACAACTTAATGCTTTATAGCAGTAGCTAAACTAACCATAAATCAAATCAAATCAAATCTTAACTTTGATTTTAGATAGCCAACGGACGAGTTTCTCTTATCTGTTAAAAACCGCTAAAAAACTGGGCCCCGTATGCACGAAGTCAACTCAATCACAGAGTTGCTAGGGCCAACAAAGCTGATTCAGCAGAAGAGATAAAGTGCCTGCTCCTAGACTTTTCTAACAGCGGCAGCTTTATTGATCAGCCTCTTACAATAAGGAACCTCAGGACAGTTCAGTAAGAGAATATTCAGCAGAACAGCCGCTAGGCTACCTGCAGAAATCCCTGAAGAAAATAGGGATGGCAGGACATAACGGTTTCCCAAAAGCCAAGGCAACCCTACCCGCCAGACCTATCAAAGATATCCCTGAACGGTGTATTGTATACAATGAACTATCTGGTTTATAGAGAAACTCGAAAGTTCATTCTGTAATAGCTGACACAATTAGTTGTATAAACGGCAGCGGATTCCTGATTACGCTGCTCAAAATCACCCGAAGGAGGTCAAATTACTTAACAGACGCATTGGATTTGTATCCAAATTTACAATTACTGACTTGTTTCTGCCGCTAGGATTAATCGCTAGTATTAGGACGTCAGTCCCATTAGAGCTAACTATGGTGGCAACTTCATCGACTGAACCAACTAAATCTGAATTTAGCCTTGGTCGCTATTTGCTGAGTGATGGGCCAGCCGGTTTTATGTTGAGCTGGGTAGCGGGATTTGTAGATACCTCAGCCTTTATTATTTTATTTGGCATTTTCACAGCCCACGTGACTGGCAACATTGCTCTAGCTGGTTATGAGTTTGTGCAGGCGGATGAAGAAGCTACTATCACTCACTTGCTTATGTTTCCAGCTTTTATGGCAGCAGTAGCCGTCACTTCGCTGTTGGCTCGATTGGCGCGCAGTAAGCAGTGGCCAGTATTTGCAGTTTTATTAACCGCTGAGGCGATTGCTTTGGTTGTTTTTATGATTATTGGGGTCAGTTTTTCCCCTTATCTGATTTTTAATGTTCAGGAGGAGTATATTCTCCCCATTGGCATAGCTGGGGTAGTGGCGATGGCGATTCAAAACGCACTAATGAAAGAGGCAAAAGGTGTTTTCAAAAGCTATATCCCAACCACTGTAATGACTGGGAATACAACTCAGCTCACTATTGATTTAGTGCAAGTTGCCGTCTCTAAGTTAGCCCCCAGATCTGATGAGAAAGCTGCCATAGCTTTGGAAGAAGCCATTGAACGAATGGGGCGCACTTTACCGATCATCATTGGATTTGCCTTCGGCGGCCTGGCTGCTACATATTTTGTTTTAATTTCAGAAACCTGGTGGAGCTTGATTTTGCCTACAATTGTGATAACGTTCATGGCGATTGTAGCTTTTGCAGAGCATGCTAAAGCGGTTAGGGAAGATGCTTGATACTACTGGATTGAGCGATCGATGGTTAAGTTTTTTTAGTTGATAGGAGATTACCTGAGTATGCTACGCACGTTGATATCCATTGTGGCTAGTGTTCTGGTGACATTGATAGTGGTTATAGGCCCGGCCCAGGCCATACCCCTGGCACTGCCCTGGTTCCAAGATGTTGATTTGACGGCTAGCCAACAAGAGCTAATGGAGCAACTTGAGTCTCAGTACGTCCCGCAAATTGAGGCCATTCTATTTCCGAACCAGCGAGAAAATTTTGAAAGATCCATTCAAGAGGGCTACAGCTTGCGTAAGGCGTTTAAGTCTATGGCCTTGACTCCTGAGCAGAAGTCGCAGCTAGCGGCCACCATGAAAGCGATTCCTAAGCAAGAATTATTTGCTGCATTAACTCCGGAGCAGAAGAAAGAAGTCTTTATGAAAAAGAAGGAATTATTCACGCCTACTCCTGAGGAGATTATGGAGAAAATTCAGACGGGCATGAAAGCTAAGGAAAAGTTTGCACCTGACGTTCCCGGTGCAGAAATGGCGCCTACGGCTGAGGAAATCGGCAAGAAAATCCAGATGGGGCTGGATAAGAAGAAGGAATTTATGCCCAGTCTGGAAGAAATCCAGGAAAAAATCTCTGAAAAGATAGAGAGTCTGACTGAGTAAGTGATTCTTAATGGATAGTCTCGTTACCTCAGGGCTGGTATTTTTTCTGGGGGCTGCCATTGGTAGTTTTCTCAATGTAGTGATTTACCGACTACCAACCGGGCTTTCGCTGCTGCATCCCCCTTCTCATTGTCCCCGCTGTCAAACCCTGCTCAAGCCCTACGACAACGTACCTATTTTCGGCTGGTTGTGGCTACGGGGACGTTGTCGCTACTGTCGGACTCCTATCTCAGTCCGCTACCCGCTAATTGAGGCCCTAACCGGTAGCTTATTTTTGGCAACCTTTTGGGTGTTTGGCCTCTCGTGGTGGATGCTGGCCTACTGGGTTTTGCTAAGTTGGCTGGTGGCGCTGGCGTTCATCGATTTAGACACGCTTACCCTGCCAAATGCTTTAACTCAAACAGGGTTAATTCTAGGTCTACTGGCTCAGGGCACCGTCCCGTACCTCAAGACGGGCAATTGGAGCATTGGCATTCAGGGATTAATGGCTGCCATTGTTGGGGCTGTGTTGGGCATTTGGCTATTTGACTTGATTACCTTATTCGCTTCGGCAGTTCTAGGCCAAACCGCTATGGGCGGTGGCGATGCCAAACTAGCCGCCATGCTAGGAGCTTGGCTGGGTTGGCAGGGCGTCTTGCTGAGCAGCTTTTTGGCTTGTGTAGTGGGATCTGTGGTTGGGGGTGGGGCGATCGCCCTTGGCCTGCTCAGCCGTCGCCGACCCATTCCCTTTGGCCCATTTTTAGCGTTAGGAGCTGTATTCACCCTGTTTTTGGGAGATTTCCTTATTCAATCCTATCGCTCTTTCTTTTTCCCAATGCTGTAGCCTACCGGTGCAAAATACTTTATTTCACAACCAAGCCCCGGTCTTGATTTAAAGAGCCAGCGTATACCATTGCACATCAGGGGGATGATCTACCAGTTCAGGAATCACTCGCATTAGTTCGCTCACATAACCAGACTGATAGTGGGTTTGAAACGCTTCCCCATCACTCCATTCGCTAATGGCAACGAATTCTGCAGAGTTAAAACTGCCCTGCCAGAGGTCATACCGCAGGCAACCAAGCTCCTGGCGGGCTAGCTCTGCAACTTCTACCATCAAAGACTGCAAGGCTGTTTCTTGATTGGGCTTAGCAATAATTCTAGTGATTATGCGTACCTGACCACTCATGGTTGGCATCCTGAAACATTGGCGTTATCTTCCGTTATTGTTACAGGTTGTTGGCTCCGCTTGGCCACAACTGACTCTAAAGCAACGCACTTACCTTTCTGAGCTATACCTCAGGACAGAACCTTGATTTCTGCTCTCTAGATAATTTCTAACCCCGGTATACTAAGAACGAGCCTCTGGGGGTAGCTCCAGGTCAGGATATTGTTTACTCTTCCACACCTACGGTTGAACGAGAGAAACGGACCATGAATCAGTTCAAAACGCTGGCGTTGCTGTCTCTTCTGTCTGGACTGCTGGTCGGTCTAGGCTATCTGATAATTGGTGGGCCAACTGGCATTTTCGTAGGCTTAGTCATAGCGGCCATTAGCAACCTCGGTTCCTGGTACTTTTCCGACAAAATCGCCTTGAGTGCTTATCAGGCACAACCCATCACCCGCGAACAGGCTCCAGAGGTATATGCCATCGTCGAACGGCTGAGCCAGGAAGCTGAGATTCCTATGCCGGGAGTGTACGTAGTGCCTAGCCCAGCGGCTAATGCCTTTGCCACCGGACGTAACCCCAGCCATGCGGCTGTCGCCGTTACCGAGGGAATTGTCAATATGCTCACTGCCGAAGAACTGGAGGGAGTGATTGCTCATGAGCTATCTCACATTATTAACCGAGATACACTGACTCAGGCAGTTGCGGCTACCATTGGCGGGGCCGTCTCCTCCCTGGCTTATATGGCTCAGTGGGCCAGCTACGGCATGGCCTACAATCGTGATGAAAACCGTGGCCCCAACCCAATTGGCCTATTGCTGGCGGTAATTGTGGCACCCTTGGCCGCCACCCTAATTCAAATGACCATTTCCCGCACCCGCGAGTTTGAGGCCGATGCCGGAGCCGGTCGCCTCACCAAAAATCCCCGCGCGTTGGCAACCGCCCTGCAAAAGCTGGAGACCAGCGCTCGGCAAGTTCCCATCCAGGGCAACCCGGCCTATGAACCGCTGCTGATTGTCAATGCCTTCTCCCGCCAGGGCATGGCCAGCCTGTTTGCCACCCACCCCTCCACCGAGGCACGGATTGAAAAGCTGCTAGCCCTTGAGTCTGAGCTGGCTAAGGCAGTGGAAAGCAAACATTAATCAGACTGGTAACGCCAGGAAGCTTTTAGAAGTCGAACTAGTTTTATTTAGTTGTCATCACATGCACGCCGTCCCAATCTTCTGGGGGAGGGTCTAGCAGATATTGCTGGACACGGTTGATATGAATGGCAACGGCCCTGTCGAGGGGGCGGATTGCTTGGGCCTGCTGAAACAAGGCAAGGGACTCATCAAACCGCATAGCAACGTAAGCACTGCGGGCCTGAGTATAGCAATCAAGAAAGCTTTCCTGGGTCGGGTCGAGGGGTACGTCGCGTTTGTCGATGAGTTCATAGAGATTAACAGCTTGGCGCTTGCCCTTCACTTGGGTGCGATCTAATTCACGCACCCAGATTTTATCGTGGCAGAGGGAATAGGTGTACTCACTGATGACAATGTCGCAGCCGTATTCCTTGGTAGCGCCCTCCAGTCGAGAACTCAGGTTAACCCCATCGCCGATGACAGTGTATTCCATCTTGCGCTGGGAACCGATGTTGCCAGATACCACCTCCCCAGAGCTAATGCCAATGCCAATGCGAATGGCAGGTTGGCCAAGCTGAATGCGGTCTTCATTAAACCGCGCTAATCGCTGACGCATATCCAACGCGCTCTGAACGGCTGCCCAGGCATGGTTACTGAGGGGCAGCGGCGCACCAAATACGGCCATCAACGCATCGCCAATAAACTTATCGAGTGTGCCCTCAAAGGTAAACACGGCTTCTACCATGGTTTCAAAGTAGGCATTGAGCATTTCCACCACTTTGTCAGCTTCCAGATTCTCGGTCAGGGTTGTATAGCCGCGAATATCTGAAAATAGAACCGTTACATCCTTTCTTTCGCCTTTCATCAGCGAATCATCGCGCAGATCCATCACCCGCTCGGCGACGCTGGGCGTCATGTAGCGGTAGAGAGTGCTCTTCATCCGCTTTTCCTGGCTGATGTCTTCCAGTACCAGCAGACCGCCCAGCACCCGACCTTCGGGGTTCGTGAGGGGGTTGACCGTCAGGTTTAGGCTGCGCTCCAGCAAACTAACCTGGGCCTTGGGAACGATGGCAGCGGTGGCATCGCCCCACAGTCGGTACAGATCAGGATTGTGGCTATCTGGCAGTACCAGGCTCTCCCATGGGTTCTCAGTGTCCGGTTCCCCCGCCCAGGAAGCGGCTTTGAGGGTTTGTTCGGGCACGTAGTGTCTGGCCCCGTTGTGGAGGCTGTCTTCTAGTCGAAAGCGCAAGTTCTCGATGGGGATTACGTCCCACACGGAGCGCTGGAGTAGTGCTATCTGCCAGCGATCGCGCACTGCCCGATCTTGATCCCCATCTACCGGGCAGCCCAGCAACGTCAAGGCCGCATCGTTGATAGTTACAATCTGCCCCTCCAAATCCGTAGAAATTACTGCATTAGAAAGGCTTTGGAGGATATCTTTCTGGTACTGCTTTTCAACCAGCACGCTTTCAAACAGCTTGGCATTTTCTAAGGCCACGCCAGCCTGGATGTTAAAGGCTCGCATAAAGGCTTCGTCAGAACTGGTGAAAGTGCCCTGCGACTTGTTGATCAGTTGCGTTACGGCAATCAGCTTACTCGATGAGTCAAACACCGGCATACAGAGAATATTGCGGGTCAGGTAGCCAGTGCGCTTGTCAGCATCGGGGTTGAACCGGGGATCTTGGTAGGCATCGGGGATGTTTAGGCATTCCCCGGTGCTGGCGACATAGCCGACAATGCCGCTGTGACTGGGGATGCGCAGTTCGACTAAGGAGAGTCCGTCCCCAGACTTGACCTTAGACCACAGTTCACCGCTTTCCTCGTCAATTAACCAGAGGGTGCTGCGATCGGCCTGCATCAAGACACGGGCCTCCTCCATTACCGATTGCAAGGTTTTCTCCAAGTCCAAACTTTGTTCCAAAGAGGAGATAGCCTTCAGTAGCGCCGCCACCCCTTTCTGATTGCGCGCGGCCACATAGAAGGAATTACAGCTTTCTAGGATTACCCCTAAAGACTCAGCAAACTCCTTAAAATGACGCTCATCCTCGGCGTTAAACGGCATCCGGTTGAGCTTGTTGAGCAGTTGCACCACCGCCACAATATTGTTGGTCTTTTTGCTGAGAACCGGCATACAGAGAATGTTATGGGTGTGGTAGCCGGTTTTTTGGTCATAGGTGCGGTCAAAGCGCTCGTCGGCGTAGGCGTCTGGGATGTTGAGGGGCATCACATGGGTGGCCACATAGCCCGAAATGCCCTTGTTCATGGGGACGCGAATTTCTAGCGATCGCTCCCCGTCTGCCTGGGCAATTTTCGACCATAACTCTTGCTTTTCTTGATCCACCATAAAAATGGTAGTGCGCTCAGCCTGAAGAATCTGGCCGATTTTTAGAGTGAATGCCTCTAAAATTTGCTCCAGCATGACCTCCAACGATTCGTTGTTGATCATGTCAATAGCGCGCAGGAAGTGCTCAAACTCAGTAGTAATTTTGTCTAACAACTCAACAAACTGGGGCGTGGGTAGATCGCGCACCTGATGAGTCAGAGAGCTGTGTTGATTAACCAGAGACAGCGTAGTAAGCATGCTGCGATTAGACTGAGTTGCCATGGAGATCCCCGCCTAGGCGTGACCAGATCTTTAAATGAAATGTTTAGATCCGTGAAGTAACTACTACTCTAACCGCATACTTCCCGGATCAAACGGCCTGTTATCCCTCAGGCTGGAACCTTAGCAAGTAGCTTAACCGATGCCGAGATGTTGCACGTAGCACATCCATCGGAAATGGCTTAAACCTCAATGAGTTAGGCGTTCATCCCTGATGACTCGCTGATGGAGTTTGGTGGTATTGTATAATTTTTATCTAAAAAAATTATCTCACACCTGATCTGGATTAAACCCTAACTTCTTTAACTTTGCAGCCAGGCATTCAGCCCGCTGGTGCTCGGTTTAAGCCCGCTGGTGCTCGGCCTGTTGGCCCTCGGCCCCGGTGGGTGGGACTCACCTGTCCTTGGCGATTACACCATCGCAGTTATTCAAACACAACCGGCCAAAGTTCAGACACCTGTAGTTCCCAACCGGGGAGCAAATCAGGCAGGGTCAAGGTATCGCCATCTTGGAACCGCACGGGTTCCTGGTTGGTGCGGTACACCTCTAACCACCGCTGCTCTGGATGGATCAAAATGCCAACTTGGGTGCCCTGCTCTAAAAATTGCTGGATTTTAGCCTGCAACTTTTTCACACTGTCGGTGGGCGACTTCACTTCGACCATTAGGTCTGGAGCTAGTTCAGCAAAGCTGCGCGGGCTGCGCCGCAGTCGTTCGGCCCTGACGAAGGAGACATCCGGGGCACGGGTGTCTGAATTGGGCAAGCTAAATCCGGCCCCAGCACCGGTTACCCGCCCAAGCTGACGGGGCTTGGCCCAGTTGCGGAGCTGCGCCCCAAACTCGGTGGCTACTTCATCCGACTCGTAGCCAGAAGGGCTCATGATTACGATATCTCCATCGACCAGTTCAACCTGGTAGTCATTACCAAGCTGGCACTGAACCTTTTCCAGATCCTTGAGCGTCAGGGGCATGCTGACCTCCGTAGAGTGATAAGGTCTACAGGTTTCATCATAGCCAACCGACGTGGAATAACCCGCACAGGAAGCTTTTGTCTGTGTCGGTGCAATTTTTAGCCGCCAGCTCTGAGGGTTTGTCCATCAACTAGGCGCTGAAATTTCCTCCAGGTCATGTTGAATACAGTGCGATGAGCCTTGTCCGTGGACGATGGATTTGACCGGGTTTTAGCCTGAGCCAGGAATAGGCCCTGGAATTGTAGTTTGGAGTGTCGATTAATGAGTGGACTTGGTGGCTTAAATAAATCTCCCAATGGGGTAGTGCTGGGTATGGTGCAGTTGCAGTTGCCCACGGTAGTCACCCCGGCTGACCTGGCAGCCCAAACCCAGCGCATCTGCGAGATGGTTGGCAAGGCCCGTCGCAACATGCCCACGATGGATCTAGTGGTGTTTCCAGAATATTCTCTCCACGGCCTGTCAATGGACACCAATCCAGAGATTATGTGTCACCTGGATGGCCCAGAGGTAGCGGCCTTCCGGCGGGCCTGCATTGACCATGACATCTGGGGTTGCTTCTCGATCATGGAATACAACGCGGAGGGCAATCCCTACAACAGCGGCATTATTATCGACAATGCTGGAGAACTTAAGCTCTATTACCGCAAGCTGCACCCCTGGGTGCCGGTAGAACCTTGGGAACCCGGAAATCTGGGCATTCCAGTTTGCGAAGGCCCCAATGGTAGCAAAATTGCGCTGATTATCTGCCACGATGGAATGTTCCCAGAAATGGCCCGGGAATGCGCCTACAAGGGAGCCGAAATCATGATTCGCACAGCGGGCTACACGGCTCCCATTCGTCACTCTTGGCGGATTACCAACCAGGCCAATGCGTTTTGTAACCTGATGGCCACGGCATCGGTCTGTATGTGTGGCAGCGACGGCAGCTTTGACTCGATGGGCGAAGGCATGATTGTTAACTTTGATGGCACCCCCCTGGTGATGGGTAGCCACCGCCCCGACGAAATCATTACCGCCGAAGTTCGTCCTGACCTCATTCGCGAGGCTCGCATCCACTGGAGCGTGGAGAATAACATCTATCAGTTCGGCCATCGCGGCTATGTGGCAGTCAAGGGGGGAGCCCAAGACTGCCCGTACACTTACATGAAAGACATGGTGCAGGGCGTCTACCGACTCCCGTGGGAGGATCAGGTAATTCATCAAGACGGGACTAGCTGCGGCTTTCCGCCTCCTACCCGCAATTACAAAGGGGAAGAGCTAGCCCCAGAATTTACAAGAACCGCCGATTAAGGGGAAATAAGGGTGAAGCCAGAATTTTGGCACCTTCACCCTACGCTTAACCAGTGAGGCTTACTTCAAATACAACGCCCGTTCTGCCTCCCGGCGTCTTACCAGGCCGGGGAGGATTTGGCCATCGGCGTAGACCCAGCGGGGAAATTCGTTGGCGGCTCCAGCGAAGTCGCCAGCATTGTGCTTTTTGAGCAGGGTTGAGTTACGGTAGGCACGCAGACCAACGTTAAAGGAAAACGACACCATCGCTGAAAACTGGTTCTCGTTGGTGGTGATGGTGAGGGCATCCATAACCCCACGCTCGAAAACGTCCAGGTCTTGCTGGAGAATCGCCTCGGCTTCGGCTGCTGTGATAGTCATGCCTTCATAGACAGGCGGTGGCCCAGCCATGGAGGTGTGGCCGTAGCCAATCGTCCAAATGCCGACGGGGTCTTTGTAAGCCGTGGTGCGCAAGCCCTCGAAGTGTTTAATCAGATCTAGGCCAGCCTGGTTAATTTGTCCGCTTTGGGGAGGCACCCACTGCTCTGGTTCAGGGGCACCTGTACCCATAGAGACTGTCATGCCTTTGGGAGAATCTGACCGATTGAACCAAGCTTCCATACCGGTGATGTTGACGACCTGTTCCTCGGGATTGTTGGAGGAGGGCGATTTAGTAATGCGAGAAATCCACACGTTGCCCTGCATCAGATAAATGGCCCGGTCAGTTTCTTTAATCCAGGTTGCCATGTTCGTCTCCTGGGCTTAGGTGGCCATCCTCTTCTGCGGCCTTAGCCATACCACTACCATCGTAGTTCCAGCGAGCTTTGTAGCTCCGAGCGTCGATGTGGGTAAATACTTTGGAACTGGCCAGCCCGCCTTGATTTCCCCACCAGGCATCGAGGTTGGCGTACACATCGTAGGGATGCACCCCAGACACGACAAAATCCACTGCATCGCCCAGCAAGTGGCGGGATTGAGATGCCCCGCCGACGGCCGCGTTAGTGGCTGGGTCGCGATACCAGGAATTCACGGTGATGGGCCGATTGCCCAGCCGCTTACGAATGTCTTCCATGGCCTTGGCAATCCGGAGAATGCCGTAGATGACATCGGCACTGGCGGGGCGGCGATAGCTACCAGTTGACCTATTCACATGCAGCGCCTCGCCCCAGGTAAAGTTTCCTCGCTCACCGTACTGGGTTTTCCAGTAGATGGGATCGTTGGAATAGTAGGTGCCGGAGAACCCCGGAAACTTTAGGGGAATACCGCGATCGCTCGGTGGTGGCGGTGGGTTGTTCTGGTCGTCGGGGTTGTTCCCAATTTCGGTACCCACGATATAGATATCAGACACATACCCGTACCAGGTATTGCGATTTTGGGGGCCAAGAAACGCGCCCTTGAGGGCCAGTCTAACGTGGTTCTTTTCAGGCTGAGCGTAGGAACTCACCTCAAAAACCGCATTGCGCCTAACTAGAACCTTCTCTTCTTCTGGTAATTCGCTAGACAGAACCGGGCTGGTCTTAAACACGGTGTCGCCCACTACCTGCAAAAGCTGGCGTTGTCCGGCAATGGTGATATGGGGATTGTAGACATACCAGGTCGTTTGTTGATTAGAGCCAAGGCCAGCATCGGCCAGCTTAACTTTGGTATGGTCGCCTGCCGCCGGTAGGTAGTTTACTAGCGGGAACTGGGTGTTGCGCTTAACCGATACCTTCCCCGCACTGGGCAACTGCGATGAGGGCTTAGGCTCTTGCTTAAAGACCGTGTCGGTGTTGACGGTAAGAGTAATAGCCGACAGCAGCATTGTCTCTTGCTCATCCACGTACCAGGTGGTAGCTTTGCCATCTCCCAGCGTGGGTTTCACCAGCTCAATTTGCCAGCGGTTGTCGCCTAAGTTGAGGTAGTACTGGATGTCCACAATAGTGCCCTGCTTGACCAGTACTTTCTGGGCCTCTGGCAGCTCACCAGGAGGTTTAGGACTGAGGGTAAAGTAAGTATCTTTCAACGCCTGAATCTGCATCCCATTGTGGGGGAGGCTGGGGTCGCCCTCAGTATCGGCTTTGGCATGGAGGTTGTAGACGTACCAGAGGGTGCCGTTGTTAGGGCCAAGGGTAGTATCAGCCAGTTCAATTTGGGTGTGGTTAGCCACCGCAGGCATAAAGGAGGCCAGCTTAAACTGGCGATCGGCCTCAACAAAGACCTTAGCGGCATTGGGCAGTTCCGTAGAGGGTTTTGGCTCCAGCTTGAAGAGCGTGTCGTAGGTGACGATTAGCACAGCATCGGTGCCCAGGCGAATGTCGGGGGTGAAGACGTACCAGGCGGTACGGGTGCCGTCTCCCAAAGTGGGGTCTACTAGCTCCACAAGCCAGTGATAATTGCCTGCATCTGTGTAGTAGCGAATGGCAAAGACGGCACCATTTCTAACCAGAACTTTGTCGCGATCTCCCAACTCTCCCGACTGTTTGGGACTGACCTTAAAGTAAGTATCCTTGACCACCTTGAGCTGCCCATTGTGGTCAATCACCAGGCCAGTATCTCCCGGACTAGGAGGAGTTGGGGCCGGACTGGGTTCGGGTGCGTCCGTACCTACCGAAACCGTCATGGCGCGAGGCTTATCGCTGCGGGCAAACCAGGACTTTAAAGAGGTGACATCCACCACCTGTTCTTCAGGATTGGTTTGGGATGGTCGTTTAGGTAATGCTGCAATGTAAGCATTACCAGCCATCAGATAAATGGCTTTATCAGTTTCTTTGACCCAGGTTCCCATCGCCGATGCACCTCCAACGAACAATTTGCCGATTCCAAACTGAGATCAACTAGGCTGCCAGCGGATCGCCCTGGCCAGAGGTAACCTTATCGCGAGATTTTCTAGGTTTGAAGAAGCGCCTCTGAGGTAATCGGCCTTTACCACCAAGGGCATAGATCCAGACCACGACTGCTACCCAGTGGATTAGCACAATCAGCCAAAGGGAGCCTGTAATCCAGTAAACGCCAGTCAACAAAAGGCCCAACCAGCCCACCAGGACGAGGAAGCAGCGATCGCTGAGGGTGTCTCTAGCGCCTCGGTAGACCGTTTTACCTAGTAACAGATGATATAGCACGTACAACACCAGGCTGAGGGCCGCCCAAAACAACCAGCGCCAGCCCGGTAAGCCCTCGTTGGGGTGAGGCAGCAGCATGACTCGAAAAATTACTTCTTCTACCAGGGCCGGAATCAGCAGCAGCCGTAGTAGATCCAGCACAAAATGCAGCGGGTTGCCGATGGCGTTTTGTCTGATCAAAAAACCATTACGGCGACCAAAGGGAACAGCGATTGCCCCATAGATGGCCAGTGCCCCTGCACTGAGCAATAGCCACGGCCCCCTGGGACGACTGGCAATACTGTCGGCCAACCGCTGAATTGCCCGCCCTACAACGGGAATACCCCCCATCACTGTGGTAGGCGGAATCGGCTCAACCAAGGGATCATTCCCGCCGACCATGTTGGTGCGTAAAAACCAGAGCTGGGCTCCATTTTGCAAAAAAGTACGGGCGATGGCATCGTGCGCCCAGCGCGGCATCATCGTTTGCCAACTAAGCGCCCCGCTAAACAGCCCCGTGTTGCTGGTAAACGCACCGTAGGGTACGACTCCGGCTAAAGATTCAGCATTATTCTGCCAATCAGAACGAATCACGCCATAGGGAACGAGCAAATCCTGTAAATCCTGAGCTAACGCCAAAAACTGCTTGGCCCGCGCTGCTTCAGGGCTGGTGGGGTTTTGCCGCAGCCACTTAATTACCTGGGGATTGCTCTCAATTTGCCGCCTCACCTGCTGCATAGCAACGAACAGAGCCTGATTGGAATCCTGCACGCAGGAGGTAGCGGGCGTTACCCCCGCCACCCCGGTACCATCCCCAGTGCGGTAACGAGCGGCCATCACCTGAGCCTGAATCAGCAGTTCTCGAAACAGCGAGATGTTGACATTGCCAAACTGAAAGGGGGTAATAAACGAGTCCAGCTTAACCACCACATCTGACACCGGACGCACTCCCAGCCAACCCCGCTGCATATCGCCCATGTAGCTGCTCCAATCGTGGGTACCGGCCAGTACTGCCCCGGTGTTGTGGGCATAGATTTGCTGATAGTTAACGTCAAACTGCAATTCATTGGTAATGGGTTCGCGCACTACCCGCGCCAGCCCGTAGGCAAAATGGCCTGTAACAGTGCCTGCTGGGGCAAATTCCTTATTTTCACCGCCAATACCCCCAAACAGGTGAACAATCAGAGCATAGTCACCCTCTTGCCAACGGGCACGAGCTGCATCGGAACTGCCACCATCGGGGCTAACCAGCACTCGCTGTAGGGTGCCCTGGCGCTGGGGCGTATCGCGCCAGTTTTGCCGGTCGATGTACTTCAGCCCTGGATCGCGGCCAATCACCACCTGGTCGGGCTGGAGTTGAACCAGGGCGCGGGGCTTAAGCGCCTGCACGGTAAACACGCCATTGGCATCCCGTGAGCCATAAATGTACCAGCCAGCCTGTCCGCCGGGGGAATTTTCCAACTCCCGCAGGTTAGAGATGAACCGTCTCCCATTCATCATGGGCTGTTGAGGAATCCGCACGGTACCTGTAGGGCCAGTGAACTCTCCGGTGGCGGTGTCGTAGAACTGCACCTGAAAGAACTCTGTTGGGCAGGGTGCAGGGCCAGGGCATTCCTGAGGTAGCGGGGCGCTGACTGTGGTGTCTGACCCCAGAATTTTGACCAGGCCATACTCACGACCCGAAATTTGAACCGGTTCCAGGCCCGTTTGTAAAATGGCCTCGCCATCCTGATTAATCAACTCGCCGCCTACTAACCGCACAGTGACATCATCGTTTGGTCGCGCCCCCGCTAGAGATTGCAACGGCCCAACCGCACGACGACCATTCAGGCGAATGGGCACTACGTTACCGTTGGCCAGAAAGTTCTCAGCCTGTCGGCTAAACTCAATGTCTCGGGTCACTGTTTCCACATAAAAGTCATTGGCTTCGGTGGGTTTCCAGGTCAGCCGCACCCGTTGCCCCACCAGGTCAGGTGTGCCATGCCAGACCTCAAACCAGACCCAATCGCCAGGGCGGGCCGCATAGTCCGGTTCGCCAGGTAAAATCAACCGTCCTATCCATTGACCATTGGGGCGTAGGTTAGGGGAGGTTGGCAGCGGCTGGATGGGAAATGTAGCGACTTGGTTGAAGGGCTGGGCCTGGGTGATGCTGTAGTTTGAGTTTGGAATATCGCTAGCAAGGCTGTGGGTCAGAGTGCCTGCCGTTATCAGAGCGATCGCCACCAAAGTCAGGGCGCAAACCTGTCCCCATCGCCGGTGACGGAAGGAAAAACGAAACGGTAAACGAGGCAACATGGCTCAAACACTCCAGCAAATGGCATTTTGACTTAACCCAGATCAGCATCCTACCGGCAAATTGTAAGGGACTTATAGCTTGGGATTTGGGGTCAGCCTTAACATCCTTGACTGTATAGCCGCGGTTTTAACCGCCCACTACGTATCTGTAACCGCCATGCAGCAAAGAATGGTCAGCCAACTAACCTTTTATCTCAAACCTTAAACCTTCTCACCGACTTATTACTTTCTTACAATGCCAAGCCATGATAAAAACTTGGCTATCTACATCATTCTCCTTCATGGCAAATTCTGATCTTGAAAAGCAGGCTTGTCTAAAAACCCTGGCTGCCGTTGCCCACCTCAAGGGCGAACCTACTCCTTTAGAGTTCGAAGCCTTTTTGTCGGCTGTCAGTACCTTTCAGCCGTTACCAGTGGGGGTAATTCCAGAGCGATTGCTGGCCGAGGTCAATGTCAATACCCTAAATGAGCAACTCGCCCTAGTCGCTACACCTGAGCTACAGCAGCAGCTTTATCGGGGGGCTTATGGCATCGTGCGAACGAAGGGAATTAACCCCCAGGAAGCAGAGATGTTAGCCCGTATGCGAGAGGCGTTTCAATTTTCGCCTGAGTTGGCCGAGTCACTGGCTAAGCAACCGCTGGTTACAGCCTCACCCACCAGCAGCCTCAACTCCAGCCTGGTAGGTATGGCGGCGCTAATTGGTCGTGAAGGGACGGTGCGTCGATTGATTTTCGACTATGCTCTGGGAGCTGCTATTGTGGGGCTGATTCCTCTCACAGGTGGCGGTTCCCTGGAAATTAAGCTGCTGGTGGTGCTGGGGCTAATCCTTAAAATGAGCTGGGATATTCGTAATCTGTGGGGCCGACCCACTGGGCAAGATTCTCTAGCGATGATTGGCAACATGTTTGGGTTCATTGCGGCTGTTTTGGTGGCTTTTTTGGCGTGGGCCACCATGATTGGTCTGGGGGTGATTATTCCCTACGTTGGAGCTTTTGCTAAAGCAGCGGCCTTTGCCACGGCCACCTGGATTGCTGGGCAGTCTGTCAACCAGTTTTACACCAGCCAAAAGCGGCCTGACCTGCCTGCCCTGAAGCGAGCCTTTCCTTTCCTTATGCCGTCTGAAACACCTCGGAGCAACGACTATGGACCCGGTTAAACGTCGTCAGTTTTTATTAGGTGGAGTAGCCGCTGGAACGGCAGCTACTTTAGGTACCGAATACGTTCGGCGTCAGCGAGCCGAAGCCCGCCAAGCCGCGATCGATAGCTACGCGGCTGAATTCTACAACCCTGATGATATTATTCAGGCGGCTGTCACTGGCGACACTCGCATGGTAGAAGAATTCCAGGCAATTCAAGCCTCAGCCGTGTTTCCTCCGCCACCATTGCCTTACAACCGAGAAATTTCTAAGCGGTTGATTTTGCTGAGTCGATTAGCTACCCAGCAGTACATCACTGGACGTAACGACACCAAATACGATGGCAATCTGCAACGATTACTTGACTATGAACCCAGCCTAGATAAGTACCGTCTGGTGAGTAATTTTAGAGGCCAGGAACGACAGGTTAACGATGAAATTGAACTTCAGGTGCCTCAGGAAGTCATCGATGACCCTACCCTCATGGATGATCCCACGGCTCTGGAAGATACCCTGGCCCAAACCGAAGGAGCCATTCGCACCGGGGTAACGGCGGCGGTTCGGGTAGGCCGTAAGATTGAGGTGTTCTATGGCTTTTTGCTGGAGTCCGATGACGATAGCATTTTGGTGCTGCGCGGTACCCAGCGCACGGCTGAATGGCTTGGTAATGTCTACGCCGTTCAGCAAAATTACATCAACCCCAATACCGGAGAATCCCTGGGCCGCATCCACACGGGCTTCCGCCGCATTGCCGACAGCATTATTAACCCCCTGGCCATAGATGCCGTTCGCCAAATTGACCCCAACAAACCTTGCTATGTATCGGGCCATAGTTTAGGGGCGGCCCTGGCGACTGTTTTGGCCTTAGATATTGCCGTGGGGGTGCCAGAGCTTCAACCTAATCTCCAGGTCTATGTGTACGCTACCCCCAGGGTAGGGAATCCAGAGTTTGCCCGCAGCTATGCCAAAATTTTGCCCAACACGTTCAGAATTACCAACCTGGCTGACCCTTTCCCCACCATGCCGCCCACCAAACTACGGGCTGAGTTCGTCCACGTTGGCGAAGAGTGGGCGTTTATTAGCCAGGGGGGCGATGTTTTACCCAACCACATTGTCGATACCTACCGCCGAGCCGTTAACGCCGAAGCCGAGACTAACCAGGCTCGCAATTTTCCGCTCAGCGGTGTTGCTTAGTGGGTAGGCTGCTTTTTGTCAGCCACAGCATCCTAACCCCGGCAACATTTGCTCGGCCACAGCGCGGATGGTTCGTTCTGCTGCTTCTTGCGCGAACGCCTAGGGAAGAGCAGCTTCACAAACCGACTCAAAGCCCCAACTCTACCAAACCGTCAGAGCGCAATCTTGGAAAAAGCGGGTAACGCGATTCGAACGCGCGACATTCACCTTGGCAAGGTGACGCTCTACCGCTGAGCTATACCCGCAGACTAATCGAAACAAGGAATTAAGAAACCCTTAAATCTTAAAGTTTCGACCTTAACTAGAATGACAAAAGATACGCCTAATGTCAACACCCAGGAGATTAAATTGCATCGGGTTCGGCGGCAATGACTCGCTGGGTTTGCCCAGGCAGCATTTGTCCTGGCTTCGGCCCGCCATTGCCGAGTACTCCACCGTTAGCGAGGCGAATCTGTTGCATGAGGCTGGCCATTTCCAGAGCGCTCATGGCGTAGTCCCACCCGTGGTTGGCCTTAATGCCCGCGCGTTCCAGAGCTTGCTGAAGCGTATCGGTGGTCAGCACCCCAAAGACGATCGGTACCCCGGTCTGAAATCCGGCAGCAGCAATCCCCTTGGAGACCTCAGCCGCAACGTAGTCAAAATGGGGGGTTTGGCCCCGAATTACAGCACCCAAACAAATGATGGCATCGTAGCGCCCAGTCAGGGCAAGCTGACGAGCCACCAAAGGGATCTCAAAACTGCCTGGCACCCAGGCATAATCTACCTGGGTGCCATCAGGGTTAACGTCAATGCCGTGGCGTTTGAGGCAGTCCTGGCAGCCCTCCAGCAGTTTGCCGGTAATTAAATCGTTAAATCGACCGAGTACAATGGCGAACCGAAACGACTCCGCCACTGCAAAGGTGCCTTCAAATACCGCCATAGATTCCCTAACTTAAACCACGAAGTAATTGAGGCCACCTACCACAACTACAAGCACGCCCCAAATAACCGAGCCAAACAGAATCAACTTCTTGGATTGATCCCAGTTTTGGGGCGAGGCATAGGCTACGGGTACAAAGACCACCAGCACAAACGACAGCAAAACTAGGGCAAGTAGGGCAAGCTGAAACAGAATGACCATTAATCTCTCTCTTAATCACAGCATTGGAAGAAGACACTACGCCCTGAACCAGCACCCTATTCTCCTAGCCAACCAGATTGCTCTGGAAAGCGCCACGCTATAAATCGGGCTAGGCCAATTGTCGCAGTGATCTTACTTAGTACGCTATCAGAAAAGGGAGCCTCGTGGGAGAGCGATATTGTGCTTTGGGGCGCGTGATTGTGATTCTCCATGCTAGCGTCTAGCTATGGATCTAGTGCTATGCCACACCACGGCTGATTTTGACACCCTAGGAGCCGCTGTCGGGTTGGCCCGCCTGATGCCTGGAGCGCGCATTGTGTTGACAGGCGGCTGCCATCCCACTGTCCAGCGGTTTGTGGCGCTGCATCGGGATGAGTATCCTTTAATTGAACGGCGGGCGGTCAACCCTGAGCAGCTCCGTTCGCTGACGCTGGTAGATGCCCAACAGCCAGAGCGGTTTGGCTCCGCCGCTGAGTGGATTGTCCAGGCCCAGCAGCGACATCTCCCGATTACGATCTATGACCATCATGCAGTTAGATCAGGGGATATTCCGGCAGGACGGCACATTATTGAAACCATTGGAGCGGCGACAACTCTGGTGGTTGAGACTATGCAGCGGCAGGGGGTAAACCTCACAGTAGCGGAGGCTACGGTGATGGCTCTGGGAATCCATGTGGATACAGGGTCACTCACCTTCGAGCAAACGACCGTGCGCGATGCCCAGGCACTGGCTTGGCTAATGGGGCAGGGAGCCAGTCTGCAAGTGATTGCCGAGTTTGTTGAACCGGGTCTATCGCCTGCGTTGCAAGACCTGCTAGCTACAGCAATGGAAAACCTGGCCGTAGAGGAGGTGCAGGGCTACCGTCTGGCCACGGTGCTGTTGTCAGTTGAGCATTTTATTCCAGGGCTGTCGGGATTGGCCGAGCAACTGATTACTTTGGCGGATGTGGATGCCTTGCTCTTTGGAGCCCACTATCCCGGTAAAGAGTCTGACCTAGAAGAAGGGCGGCCCCTACGTAAGCTGGTTCTAATTGGTCGAGCCCAGGGACGAATCAGTCGCCGCTCGGCCCAAAACCAGGGAATTGACTGGGGGGCGATCTTCAAAGCCCTGGGCGGTGGAGGCCACCCCACGGCGGCTTCAGTTACGCTAACTACTGCCGAACCAGAGCAGGTGACGGCCCAGGTGATAGTAGAGGCAAAATCGCAACTGCCTCAGCCGCCCACGGCGCGAGATTTAATGTCATCGCCTGTGCGCACCATCCGGCCCGACACCACCATCGACGAAGCTCAGCGGATTTTGCTGCGCTATGGCCATTCGGGTCTATCGGTAGTGGATGCGGAGGATAACCTGGTGGGCGTAATTTCTCGTCGCGACCTAGATTTAGCCCTGCACCACGGCTTCAGCCACGCGCCAGTGAAAGGATACATGGCGACAAACCTTAAAACCATCAACCCCGACACCCCTCTAAGCGAAATCGAAGACCTGATGGTGACTTACGACATTGGCCGCCTGCCGGTATTGCAGGGGCGATCGCTGGTCGGCATTGTTACCCGCACTGACTTACTGCGCCACCTCCATCAGGTGCAAATCAGCAACGGCTCAGCCCGACCGCCGGTAAATCAGCCCCTGCTGGCTCCAGCCTTATCCCTCCAGCACCTCCTAGCAGCCCAGTTGCAGCCTGCTCTTTGGAATGTACTTCAGGAAATTGCGGCAGCGGCTCAGAAGCGGGGCTGGCACCTGTACCTGGTGGGTGGTGCGGTGCGAGATTTGCTGCTCAACCCATCTGCCACAGGGGTTAGCTTACCGGATTTGGATTTGGTAGTAGACGGTTTTTACCAAACGGCTCAGGTGGGGGCCGGGGTAGAGTTAGCCAAGCAAATTAAAACTCGCTTCCCAGCGGTGGATATCCAGGTTCACGGGCGGTTTCAGACGGCCTCGCTAATTTGGCATCGAGAGTTAGCCGATCCCTTAGCTAGGTTAATGATTGATATCGCCACGGCCCGCACTGAGTTTTATCCCTATCCGGCGGCTAATCCAGAGGTCGAGGCTAGTTCTATTCAGCAAGATCTCTACCGCCGCGATTTCACCATCAACGCAATGGCTCTGCGGCTTACGGCCCCCGGTGCCGGACAACTGCTCGATTATTTTGGCGGGGGGGTGGATTTACAACAACGCCGGATACGTGTGTTACATCCCAATAGCTTTATTGAAGACCCCACCCGCATTTACCGAGCGGTCAGGTTTGCTGTACGGTTAGGCTTTACCCTCGACAGTCAAACCGAGGGCTATATTCACCATGCCATTGACAGCGGCATCTACACCCAAATGCAGCGCCAGGTCAGGCGCGTACCGGCACTACAGGTGCGGCTCAAAAATGAACTGAAATACATCCTAGAAGCACCCTACTGGCAAGCCGCTTTGGAACTGTTAAACCACCTGCGCGCACTCCGCTGCATTCACAGTGACCTGGCTATGACCCCCAGCCTTTGGCAACAACTACGCCGGATCAGCCGCTGGATTAATCGCTTTGGCTGGACACCGCCCTGCATTCCCTGGCAGATGCGGTTGGAAGTGCTGTTAGCGGCCCTTCCTCCGGCTCAGCGGCGACCCATCGCCACGGCTCTACAACTCACCGAAAGCAGCATTGAGCGGTTGAGCCAGTTAGACTTCACAGAGCGTATCTGGCTAGAGCAGACTGTTCAACCGCTACCGCCCAGCCAGCTTTATACCCTGTTTTCCCAAGCAGATTTGCCTACCCTGCTACTGGTTAGCGCCCGCCATCCTCGTTCTCTGGGGCCAATGATCTGGCGTTACCTGACTCAGTGGATGAAGGTCTCACCATTAATTGATGGAGAGCGCCTCAAAACCCTAGGTTATTCGCCTGGCCCTGAATTTCGGGTCATACTGGATGCTGCCCTGGCCGCCCAGCTCGATGGCCTCATCCAAACCCCAGCCGAGGCCACTACCTTTGTTCTCACTCACTACCCTACCTAGCTCTTCCCCACCTCACTCCCTCACCGCTCGGCTGAAGCCTTGTGGCAGAATCCCCACATCCTATCCACATCCCCAATCCGCCCCAGAAAAGGTTACAGTGACTAAGAAATTCGGGTCGTTATCTCTACTGGCCTCCACCCATGACACTCGCGATTGGCACTGCACTACAAAACGGTACCTATGTTATTGATGCGCTAGGTCGTGAGGATTCTGTTGGGCCGGGCTACCTGGCCACCCACGTACCCAGCGGCCAGTGGGTGTTGGTGCGGGTACTGGGTAGTCGCCATCCAGAGACGATTCCATCTGCTGACCGCCGCACAGCTTTTTATGAGTACCTAGAGACTATCAGCAAGCTGGGTCATCCGCTATTATCAACGCGCTTGCGAGGCTTTGAGGAAGAGGGCGTCTGCTACCAGGTTTTGCCGCTACCTTTGGGACTATCGCTGACTGAGTTCATCTCCGTTCAAGCTCCTTTGTCGCCTCGTCGTAGTTTGTGGATTATCCATCAATTAGCAGATGCTCTCAAAGTCCTGCGGCCTCTGGGCTGGCGGGGTGTGCAGTTGACCCCTGACCAATTGTGGATAGCCAATCCGAATGTGCTGAGATTTGTAGGGTTTAATCTACCAACCAGCGCAGCCTACGAGAACCGAGTAAACGAGCCTGAGATGGTACTGGGGTTAACCCACCTCCTTTATTTTTTGATGACAGGCCAGCGGGCAGAGAATACCCATGCTCCCCTAGCCGTGGATGTGCGCCATCGACGGCCAGGCTTGCCAATTAGCTTGGAAACGGCCCTGCAACGCGGCAGTCAATCTACAGTTGGAACCCTTGAAGAATGGTTGGCTTTGCTGCCGCCGTTAGAGGCTCTACCGGCTGAGTCAAATCGGACGGTGCTGGCCGTGCAGCAGCAGGCTAAGCCCCCGCAGGTCTCAGGGGCTCCAACGATTGCCCCCCACTCCACCCAAAGTACTTCTCCAGCCGTGCCCCCCGCCAAAACTCAGGTAGCCCTATCCTCGCCTGTCTCTGATGGCCGCAGGATTATGCCCAAACCGGCAACCTGGGCTTTAGTAGGAACAGGCTTGATTGCTGGCTTGAGTGGGCTAACCTTCGGGCTTCAGTCTCGTCTTCAACCCTCGGATCTGTCTGGCCCAGCCCGATTTAACCCTAACCAATCCTTTCCGCCCCTACCCGATTGGCGTGGGGGTCAACAGGGCATAGATTGGTCTGCCCCAGCCAGTCGGCAGCGCTTTCAGCCTGACTATGGCGATGTGCCTGCTGACCTATCTCCGGTGGTAGAGCCGGTAGTTCCGCCTAGCGCACCCGCGGCTGAGCCTCTACCACCCGCAGTAGAGGAACCTGAGTTAGAGGTCTGGGAGGACAATTTTGACCATGGGAGTGAAGACTTGCCCATGCCCATGCCAGAGGATCCTGTCTTTGCCCCTGAACCTTTGCCCTCAAATCCTGATCCCACTAACACCACAGGAACAGGCGATGAGTTAGCTCCCACCTCACCTCCCCCAGCTCCACTCGTGCCTGGCTCTGGCGGCAGTCCTGAGTTG